>ERZ1034901.135-NODE-135-length-58725-cov-108.109255_pt1 | contig 58725 bp, 70 predicted proteins | sample MGYA00520628_ERZ1034901 | MGnify/ENA primary metagenome ERZ1034901 (study PRJEB33766, sample SAMN09781783) | gut metagenome | biome: gut microbiome | host: Homo sapiens | place: Madagascar | study: EMG produced TPA metagenomics assembly of the PRJNA485056 data...
ATTTTTATTTTATTGTAACTATATATATATAGTGAGAGAAATTTTGAGTGCCTAGGGGCGCGCCGGGGCGCTATAAAATAGATAGAAAATAAAACAGCAAAAATTGATCCCTTACTCAGTAGTGGCGCCGCGCCGCAGCGTAATAGCAAACTAGAATATTCGCGGCGCAGCGTAATAGCAAACTAGAATATTCGCGCCGCAGCGTAATAGACCACTAGATAATTCGTACCATAGAATCGTAGAAAATTAGCCTATCAGTACATCTGGAACGCTAGAAACTTAGCTCAGCAGGATTGCATATACACAGACAAAAATAGCCGCCTTACAAGTGTAAGGCGGCTATAATGCCATGAGGGGGTACGACCAAACAAACAAACAAATAGCTATCGTGAGCAAGTTATTCCGTAGATTTCTCCTCAGCGTCCAGGTCTACAGGAATCTTAAGCCAATCAATATCGTAGTAGTTTGCAAACACATGGTCTACAACATCTTGAACCAGAGAAGGATAATCATCCCGTAGTTTCGCCGCGGCGATGCCATCCCTAAGATATGAACAGTAGAATTCTTCCATCTCAATGGTGAGGGGCTGCCGCTTCGCTTCAAGCATGGCTACAAGCCTCCAGAGCTCCGTAGAATTAAGGAACCCAGTATCCTGGATACATTGATAAGCATCCCTAAAGCATTGCACCAAATCTGAGACCTCAACTTCATCATACCGTTGCCGCAGCGTCTTATCTGTTAACATCTTATTCAGTAGATCAGCGCGGCGGCGCCGCTCCTTGGCTACAATGTCAGACTCCCCTGTAGACTCGCTGCGTCGCTGCGTTTTAGTAAGATCGCCAAGACCAGCTATCTGGTTTTCAAGCACAGCAAGCCTCTCAGTGATGTTGGCCAGCCACTCACCGATAGCAGGTGCATTCTGGTTAAGGGCATCCAGTAGCTCACGTGTCTTAGCGTCGGCCTCATTGGCGCAATCCTGCGCCACCTTATACCTGGCAATGGCCTCCATAGCTAAGGAGCCTGCGTAGTCGATCTTGCCGCCGGCTGCCTGGTACGCATCAAACTGCGAGATAAGCTCCTTCAGCTCAGCGGGCCAGTTAGTTGCCGAGGTGGTCTGACATTGTAGATATAACTTGTTGAGGCGCCGCGTATCTGCCATGCATCGTTTGCAGCGACTGTAGATCTGAGTGCCAGCATAGTAGAACTGCGACAACGGCAGATCCTTGCCGCAGCACTTGCACTTATGAGTGGGAAGCGGCTCAAAGAGATCGTCGCCTTCCTTGGTAGCGGGGCGCGGCGTCGCAGCGTCACTAGTCATGTTGGACATCAGCGTCGCAGCGTCCAACACCTCAGACTCTTGAGAGAGATCCTCCGTAGATACATTGTCTTGCATATTAACCGCCTTTCTGTAGACCTTAACTCTATAGGCTTATTATATCATGTGAAAGGCGCCGCGTACATAAAGAAATAAAGAAAGGTCTTTATTTATTTCTTAGTATTTTAGCGAAAACTTCTTATTGATCCGTGGAGTGTGGCCTTGTAATAAGTGTGTGATACGAGGTAAATAAAGTACCCACTTTACTATAAGTGGGTACTCTTACCTAGGCTACACAAGGCCTATTAAGGTTTACTCTTGAGGATTTTCCTCATAGTCTAGCTCTTCTATAACGCTCTCTATTTTCTTGCTGGTGCTTGAGATCTCTTTGTAGATTTCAGTGTCGCCGCGGTGCATCAGCGTATTGTCGTGCAGCATCTCGTCCAATAGGCCACAGTATCGGTCCATGCTGGCCCAGGTGCGACCTGCTCGGCGGGTGCTGGCGTGTTGACCACTGTCGTAGGCAAGGATAACTTTGCCGCCGGACTTGCGCTTTCCTTTGCCCTTACCGCCTCTCTTGCTGCTGCTGGAAGGGTCCTCGGGCTTCTGCTTGCGATAACGGGTCTCGTAGATGCGGTCTTTGATATTGGCCTGTCCTAAGATTTGCTCAGCGTAGGGTCCTCGCGGCGCTAGGTTGGAGCGCCATTGGGTGCGGAGCAAGTCGGCTAAGTGCGCCATAAATCGGAGTTCCTGGATGTTCCAGTACTTCGTAGCTATGTTCATCAGCTCCGCCGCGACCTTATTGACACGTTGGCAGCCCTTACAAGTCGGGTTACAATGCCCAGAGTTAGAGATATGGTAGTAAATGGCTGGCAATTCTCGGCCACATTGGGCGCAGCGGTGCAGCCAATTAGTGTTTTTCCAGTTCAGGATCGCCCACTTCTTCGTAGGTCGGCCGTTTTCGTCAAGGTTTTCCGTATCCTCGACCATAGGAATCTCTGGTGACTGCAGGCTCCTGTAGCCATGATCGCCCATATAGCCAAACACCGCGTACGTCCGCCAGGTGGCATCCTCGTCTCGTAGGTGCACCCAGTATCCAGGTTCGCCTTGTGGCTTGTTCTTGAGCTGCCTAAGCGTGCCAAGAGTGTATGCGTCAAGCGTATCTGACTCCCAGTTGGTGTTATCAATGCGTAGCTCTTCGCCGTTGAGGCGTTCGCCGTCCGGCGGCGCCGTGAGGCTGCGGCGCTTCATAGCCATAGCGATATCCTGCGGGATCAGATATTTAGGGCCGTCTTGCTCTGAGATTGTCGCCTGGGCAGGGTCGTCTACAGACAGTTTGATTTTGTCGGAGCGATCGATATCCTGTAGGTCTAGGCGGTATTGCGGCGACGCAGCATTGAGGCGATCTTTGGATGTGTACTTGAGGCTGCTGGGATCACCTGGTGCATACTTAGCGAAGTCGTCCACGACCTCTGTGACCTCTACGAACAAGTCCTCAGCAGTGCTGGGCTTGCTCATGTTATGCTCGTGCATCAGTTGTAGGCGGCGCTCAGCCTTAGACACCGCTATGACATCCCTGAGACGCTGCTGGACTATCTCTTCTCGGATGTTGCGCCCCTGCGCCTCAATGCCAATGACGTTCTCGATGGAGTTGGTGTGCCGACCGTAGATCCTATCCTCTAGCCTGAGCACTTCCATAGAGGTCATCCATTCATCGTCAAGGCCTTCGTATTCGTCCCATCCAGGTGCACCAAGCATAGGCTCGTAGTTATCATCAACTGTGAGCATCGCCTCAGCAATCCTTACTTCATCTTTGATACCTAGTTTGCGGCGGGCTAGCATGGCCAACACGTCATGTCTACGGAGGTTGACCACCTCCACACCAGCGGAGTTGCGGGTGCGATTCTTTTTTGGCATACCGCCTTGTGTTCTTGCAGTGATGAATCCTTTATTAATGAGAGCTTGCTCCTGCTCCTTGACCTTGCTGAATCTGTTCGGCATTCGCTCCTTTGCGATTCGTTTAGCACGTTCTAAGATTTCGCCCTCCTGTACAACGCCTTCAAGAGCGGTACCATCTAAGATGCGGCTGCGGCCTAAGGCTTGCTGCAGCGCTAGGTCGCGGAGTTCATCTACCTCCGGTACATCATCTACGGAGACCTCTACGCCATGATCTTCGACTGGAGGGAATTCATAGTCTTCTTCGTATTCATCGGTGTTTACTGTGTCCATTGCTATACTTTCTCTCGTGGCCGCAGCCAGTCTTACTATGCTATAAAGAAGGGCCGCAGCGCTGCGGCCCCTCTTTAATTACCAATCTTCTTCTGTGCCAACCATTACATCATCAATAGTGTTCGGGTTGTTGAAGTCCAGTTCATCCGACTCATATATGTCAAATGCTTTTTCAAGTGCTTCGTCCTTAGATTCAGCGAATACTTCAACGTTAATTACTCGATATTCAGTGATCGGAACAACATACTTTTCCATTATTGCTCCTTCCGATCAATATCTTTATAGATGGCATACAACACCACTATTGCAGCAGCCAACTCCGATACGCTGTTCTCATTCGTGGACATTTTCTCTACCGCAGCAGCAAAGTCATCCAGTGCTGCTTTAAGTACGACAGCATCATCAGGCGGCTCTTTAATACTTTCTGCGCCTTGTTGCAGCAGATCATCAAGCGCTTTATTCTGAATAGTTTCATTCAATGCAACCTTGCCTTGTTGCAACAAATCCTCAAGCTCTTCATTCTGAAGAGTTTCAGCCTCATCCTCAGCTGCATCCTCCTCTTTAATTCTGATAACTAGAGTACCTTCGTATCCATGATAATTCTTGACGTGAAATTCGGCAATTTCTGCGTCAAGAATTTGAAGCAGCCCACTGATACCATTACTATAAATGATAGAGCCAAACGAATAGCAGCTGGATATCAGCTCATAGCCGTATTCGCTGAGTATTGCAAATCTACCTTCGTAGTTCTCAAGCAGTTCTTTGACCTTCATGTCTTATCCTTTCTTACTTGCCGTAATACCACTGAGCGCGGCTCATGCCAGCAGCAAAGTGGCGCATCTCATTCCAAGTCATGTACCCAGAATGCATCATACCGTCTGAGCCCTGCAGGTAATAGCACTCCGAGTACTCACCATGATCAAGTTTTTCCGAGTAGCCAACCTTATAGTTGCACTTGTCCAGGATTTTCTGGACAAACATCAGCTCCTCTTCTTGTCCATGCACAATGCAAGTATTGTCGAATAACATAGACTTAGCCATCATAGATCCTTTCTACTGATCTTACCGACAAGTCTATTATACTACAAACATTGTGGTGGGTACATTGTTTCTTAGACTTAGAAAGTGCTAATATAAAGAAGCGCCGCGGTGCCGCGGCGCTTAGATCTTAGTGGAGCTACCAAAGGGACTTGAACCCTTAACCCGCTGATTACAAATCAGCTGCTCTGCCAATTGAGCTATAGTAGCCTGGCGGAAGGACTGGGATTTGAACCCAGGAAGCCTTTCAGCTTAACGGTTTTCAAGACCGTCGCATTCAACCACTCTGCCATCCTTCCAGTGGTGCTGGATGTAGGACTCGAACCTACAACCAAACGATTATGAGTCGTCTGCTCCGCCATTGAGCTAATCCAGCACATTTAAAGTGGTACACAGCGCTATTTACCCGAAATGTACGCACGGCTCAGTAGAAAGGACCAGTTTCTATGCTGTGTACCACTTTAATTATGTTGGATTCACTAGTATCTTTAGTGCAGTGTACGTATACCAATAGTGGGTTTCTGGCAACTGTTTTCGCGTACACTGCCCTAAAAATACTAGGACCTGGTAGTTTAACCTCTCCCACTACCAAGGGTGCACCCTTTATTAAGGCCCGTGAGTCTAGCACTCTACTCACTAACGGTAAACTTATACACCCCGTACCGCTACGGTGCCGAACATTTCGCAGTTCGTACGCGCCCTATAGCCTGCCTAGGATTACTATAGGGTCTAAGCGTTACACCTTTCGGTGCGCCGGAATCGTACCGGCCAGCCTTACGGCTTCGAACCTCGCTCGCGTACTACAAATGTTCTTCCAACAAAATCCATAGATCTTGACGAACATCCTGTAGGAGCAATACCAATTGTTCCATACGTGAGTCCTCAAGATCTGCATCCTGCAATTGATCCACAAGAGAGTAGATGCTTTCCAGATTGCTTTCAACGTATTCATAGTCCATAGCAGCCTCCATATTGGTAGGGGCGGTGGGATTCGAACCCACATGGTATTAACCGGCGGATTTTAAGTCCGCTGCGTCTGCCGTTCCGCCACGCCCCCAAATAATGAGTTCTGTGAGATTAAGCTACTGAGCTTACGTAAGCAGCCATAAGCTCTATGTTTAACCGCTGCATCGGCGCAAGGTACTTTTTGTTCGCGCTACTCCTCGGGCCGTTTAGCCATACACGAATCAGGAGTAGTTAGCAGGCTACACGCTTGACCTGTAGTATTAAAAATTGATTTTGTCAATGCTGCCAATGATAGGCGTCAACCAGATCAGGCCAGTGAGCACTGCTTTTCGGATCTTGGGCATGTACCGGTACTCATCGTACTCATCGTACTGGTACATGTTGTCGATCGTCAGATTATTCCAATCAGTACGCATTGTGAGTCCTTTCTACTTACTCAACGCATATTCTTATTATAACATGTGGCGAGAGGTAGGTACATTACTTTTTCTACAAAACCGCGGCGGCGCTGCAAATATTACAACTTTTGGGGAGCTATTTCCAATCGCTCATCACGATCTGGGTCGCAATATCCCAGGACTGTTCCAATGGTACGCCTTGCTTATGAATCATAGAGGCGTTAGACTTTACCTTCTGAATCGACTGCCTCACATGCTTCGATATATCTTTAGTTGGAATACCATCCTGTACCATAGCATGTTGCGTATGGTCTATAACATGATTGCCGTGAGACATATAGCACAGTGGCGTTTTTTCAACGCAGTCTGCATGCGCCTTCAATTCTACATTAAAGAGCAGACATTGATGACGTTCGCCTTGCCCACGTTCTTTTGTGGTTTTACAAAAGCGGCAACGCTCGCCACTCTTTTTACCGCGGGTAATCCCGGGCAAATCGCAATACTGCCACTGCGGCGTTATGACTTCTACGGTTACTCGTTGCCTAGGCATTGATGCTCCAATCAGTCAACACCGTATTACAAGGTACAATAGGCATCGGCAATTCTGTGATAAGCCAAGGTACTTGTGCAGTACCACGTACAATAATCTCTTTAATTTTCAAGGACTGCCCCATATAATCTACAGTCATACCAACCTTAAGCAACCTATGGTACTTATCATAGCACGTAGTCGCAGGCTCCAGGCTATCCAAGTACTTCTGGTGTGATGCTCCCAGGATTTCTTTTGGGCTAGCAAAGCAGCCAGGATCCGGAACTATTCGGACTTCACCAGACAGCGTAGGTTTCTGCCTATCACGTTCGCGATCTTCTTTGGATACGTGCATATCTTGGCGTACGAACAATGAGATGTCCATATCAAATCCTTTCTACGTATTTATGCTACACTTATATTATACGCATATATGCGTAATAAAAACACTATATTTTGGAGCCAATAGAGAGTTTCATTGTAATAAGTGTGTGAGCACTCTAAGCTAGATACCAGGGAAGATACTTTAAAACTCCTCGTAGTTACTCTCACAAGTCCTAAAATCACCTAATTATAAAATTCAGGCATGCCAAAGCGTTCTTCCCACTTTCTATCCCTGTACGCTTGAGATCTGCCTTCATTGGCCTGATTGTAGCATTTCTTACAATCACGGCGATACCGGTATTTGCCAGATGGGCCTTTACCATTCCTGTAGAATTCTTCAATAGGCTTTAACTCGCCGCACATTCCACAGACTTTAGCTACGATATTGCCTTCGTCATCATACTGATCTTCTGGTGTGTCTTCGAATAAGTTCATCACAGTACCTCAATAGTGGTATACATTTCCTCGGTCAAATAGTCCCGCTTATCAGTATCCTCTAAAATAATGTCTACTCGCTCATCCTTACAATAGCCATACACATGTGCCTCAAGCATTGATTCAGACATCCAAGCAGTTCGCACGTTCCATTCAGCACAATGGTACTCTACCATAAACATGTTGCTGATCACACCGCGTGCTTCCGCAATACTGTCTACATCAAAAGCACCCCTCTCGTAGATTACACCTTTTGGTCCTGCATAATAAATTACAACCTGCATAATGCCCCTTTCAATGACACATAAAAATATTTTAGCATGTTATTCACAGCAAGTACACCATTGCTAGCATATGAAAGAAGGGCCCTTAATATCTAAGGACCCTCCGCGACGGGCCAGCATCAGCCATTTAAAGCATCATAAATACCTACGATATGCTTCTTGTTTTTTAGTGCAGCAATAGCTTGTGGCGTATAGTGAGGCACATTGCCTGCAGACCAAATTTTATCTGTAAACCGTACATTGCCAACCTTCGACGCGGCGGCGCGGATAGACTCACATGTAGCATCTAATGCATCACAGTGAGACACGATCCAGGCCTCGATGCAACGCGGCGTCACTGGGCTGCCATATTCAAGTTTCTGATGATGGCTAAGAATGACATGTAGAAGTAGCCGAACCTTGATTTCATCAAACTCATCTTTGATGAATGCCTCGGCAGTGTTATCTACGAGATTAGCCCCAATAAATACATGTTCCAACAGTTGGCCATCTTCAGTATAACTGATGTTTAGACCATCAAGATTATACGTAAACAATTTACCAATATCATGTAGAAGGCCACCAATAGTAGCCAAGTCCACCCAAGCGCCATCAATTTGTTCTGCCATGGCTTTTGACAGTTTTCCAACGCTAAGGCTATGTACCAATGTACCGCCCATATATGCATGATGTACAGACAGTGCTCCAGGTGCATGTACCAGAAGCCCCTGAAGTCTCTCACATAGGGCAAGACCTAATTCTCTATAAAAGTCATCTTCCAAATCTACAATCATTGCATAAAAGTCTTGATATACTCTAGTAAGATCAGCGCCACCTGTAGGCATAAAGTCTTCGATATTGTCGGTAGAATTAACCTTGACTTTACGGCAGGTCAATTGCTTTTTACCCATATACTCAGAGCATTCAACCTTGAAATTATACACAGTATTCACCTGAGGCATACTATCCCCAGACCAATCCCAATAATTACATACGATCTTATCAATACCATCAAATAGATCCATCACAAGGTACGGCTTACCTGCTCGTGTGGTCCTGCTGGATGCTGATACTACGGCCAAAGCACTCTCGTAGGTATTTCCGATCTCCATATCAGCAATTTTTAAGCGCGCCATATTATCTCCTGTTCCACCAAATTGCAGCTTCTTCAGCGTGTTCCTGCCACATCCATACTCTGAAGTTTGTTAGAATTGCGTCGATGTCAGTAGTACCTGACCACTTAGCCATAAATTCCTGTACGTAATCATTGCATCTATAACATGATTTTACGACGGCTACGGTACTATGGTCCTTAACGACTGATGCATAATAGTACATAGACGGTAATAATAAACGACTGCAGTAATCACAATAGCACGGTTCGCTAGACTGATAAACTGAGTGGCGTAAAACCTCGCTCAAGCTGCATCACCTCTAAATGCGTTAGATTAACTTCTGGCATTTCCACTTCTTCCTTGTTTGCCCAAGAAACATTCGACATTTCAATATCTGCCTTAATCTTTGTTCTAAAATTAACTACATCTTCTAGGCAAGCTTTAAAATACGGCACATAAGGCAGTTCATCTTCCGGCACCATCATTTGTACTTCGTCATGTACAATATTAATTAGCTTTGTTTTTAGCTGATGCTTTTGAATAAATTGGTAAAGCAACGCTAAATGCTCTTTCATAATATCTGCCGCACAACCCTGAATTAGCGCATTTGGACCTTTGTAGCATTCGTCGGCTTTTAATCTACGGCGCCTTCCATAAAAGTTTCGCACATAACCACGTTGTGCAATTACTTGTTGAACTTTATTTACAAATATACTAGCTTCTGGAATTGCAGAAAAATATTCAGTCTTAACTGCTCTAGCTTCATTAAGTGGAATACCCAGTAGCTCACCAAGATGAGGCGCTCCAACGCCATATAATAGTGCAAAATTAATTGTTTTGGCCCTTTGCCGTTGCGCCTTTGCTGTTTCATCCTCTGCATGCAGCCTAGCTACAAAACTATCTACATCTTCATGGGCTAACAATGCTGCGGTAGCGGCGTGCACATCATAGTCTTTATTGATGAGATCAATTAGATGCTCACTCTTCATATAATGAGCATACACACGATACTCAACCTGTGAATAGTCAATGTATACCAAGTAGCAATTTTGGTCTGGTATAACCGCACGTTTAATGTGCTTATCATCACGTGGAATAGTCTGCATAGCTGGCTTAGTAATACTCATGCGGCCAGTCGTAGCTTCACACTGATTAATATTAGCATGAATACGGTCACTTGAGTCACGTTGCTCATAAATACCATAAGCATACGTAACAAGCAGCTTTGTAGCCTGTCGATATGCCAATACCTTATTTACCAGTTCAATACCATAATGGTTTGCCAGTTTATCCATGGACTTCTTATCAAGGCTTGGATTACCTTTATCTGTCTTTGGGATCCAAGCATCATCACAACCTGTTTCAAGCAAGGCCTGATATAATTGAGAGGTTGAATTTAAATTGAACTTATGACCTACAGCTTCGTAAATTTCGGATTCCATTTGGTCCGCTTTGGCCTGTAGTTCTTGTTTTAATGTTTGCTCATATCCTGCATCTAGCTGCATACCTATACGTTCCATCATATATAGCGGCCTAATGCATTCACATTCATTGCAGTAAACGTTTAACAGCTTTTCATCTTCTAACTTTGGATACTCTTTGCTAAAAACCAAATAGCAGTTGAAAATATCAGCGTTAGCATAACTCCCGAGCAAAATTTCTGGTAATCCATCGTATCGTTTAATCCTGTGTGATCGCTTATAATAATCTACGGCATCTTCGTATTTAATAATGCCGCCATGCTCTGCAGCAATAGCTTTAAGGACAAATGTTTTTCTATTTTCATTTACAAGCTTTGCTAGTACCAATGTATCATTTAAGTTGCCACGTAATGTAATACCAATGTTTTCCAGCATGTGCATGTCGAACTTAATGTTATGCGCTACTTTTTCAGTAGTTGGATCCTCAAATATAGGGGCGAGGCGGCGCAGCGTTTCTTCATCCCCACGTACAGTATAATTATCTACGCCATTACCTATAGATATTACAAAGGGTATATCTTGCGGGACTGCATTTTTACCGGAACCAACAAAGCGCCTGACTCTATTCTTAGGTACATCTTGACTAGAAGAATACAATGGTTTAGTCTCAGTGTCGAAGAATACATATTTATGTCCGAACAATTCTGCAGGTTTAAAGTGCTGCAGCACTTCATCTGGATCATTTGTAGTAATACCAAATGTTTCAAATGTTGCTGGATCGAAGGTCTCTACATTCTTCGGTTTTACAACCGGCATATGCTTGGCTTTAACCGTAGGTTTCTTAACCGGCGTAAATAATGGCCCGCCGTCTGCAAATAAAGATTCCATTATTACCTCTTATCTAGCCAATTAACAAATATTAGCAACATTACACCTAGTATGATACTTGCAATCATGATCATACCTATGCTTAGCAATGTACCTGATACTAGATCAGATAGGGTTATACCAGTCATTAAAAGGCCCCGCTTTGTCCCAACGCCGCAGCGATTGTGCTTAATGTATATCCAATCCAAATGAGTAAGCCAACAGTAATAGTCTTGTAGAATAGATGCTGCGGCGCGGCGCTTTTATCAACAATCTTCTGCATCTCCAGCTTCTCCAGATTCGTTGCGCGTCTCTCCAGATTGTTGATGCGTTCCTCTAATTCGTTCATACGTCTCCCAATCTATATACTGCCATTTATACCCATAGGCTTTTTTGTGCCTAGAAGTACCGCCTAATACACCTTTGACCGTAGCTCTTGTTCGTTTACCGGACTCTTTCATTTCTTTATCAGCGGCACTAATAGCGTACCATACATCTACAATATTACCATCGCTATCATACGCTGCCACTGGCTTAGAAGACTTATTAGCACCCTCTTGATAAGCACGCCTAGTGTTTTCTGATTGCCCAACCCATTCCAAGTTATGTAATTCATGATTAGTCTTATCTACATCCACATGGTCGATAGCTGGAAGTAATTTACTTGGTACAGGTTTAAATGTGTAAGCTACAAGATTGTGCACATTAAGACTCGTAGATTTGCCATTTTTAATGATAGATACACGTGGATAACCGGTATGGTGTGGGTGCTCTGGCATTAATTCACCATTCTTCTTATATACCGCACCTTCTGGAGTAATCCAATAATCTCCGTATACTACGCCTTCCCATAGCAAGGGTTCTGCATACCATGGTACTTCATCTGGGTGCTCTACGGACCTACGCCACGTTAATTCCTCTTTAGTCTGTGCCATACGTAAATCTCTACAATTCTGTAAATAAGCCAGGGACGCTGGGTTTCTTAGGCTCTTCCTTAATAGGTTGGTTCATCCAAGCCTTACCAGCCTCTGTAACTTCATAAGCATACCTAAAGCCCCGAGTAGCATTTGCGTAGCCCTTAGTTTGGTGCTTAATAAGATACCCTTTTTCAACAAGATCCATAATTGCATATCTACAATCTGAAGACATACACTTAGCAACACGGGCGACTTCTGCATATGATGTCTGCCGCACACCAATCCAATCAATCGCCTTACATACGGCTTTTTGGATCGCCGGTTTCTCAGTAGTCTTATACGTTATATTAGCCATAGTAACCTCCTTAACTATATTATATAATACCAGGCACGGTAGGTACACTATATCAATCTACGCACCATTCGATTGTGCCATCAAATTTTAACTTACCAGCTTTTATTCCTGCTGACTGGAAAATATCTAATGCATCATGTTCTTTCCAGTCTTGAATCCACAGGATAGCACTGAAACCGCCTGGCGTGTTAGCAATCATTGAAGCACACTGACAGCAAGGCATTAATGAACAGATAAGAATCTTATTTGGCGTATCTGCGCGTAATTTAACCAGCGCATTGGCCTCAGCATGTACGCATGTATACTTGCTAGCTGTTTTACATAGACAATCTTCTTTGTAGCCCTTCGCCGAGCCATTGACGCCTATTGAGTATATCTGCTGTAAATCATCGCTGCATATGATGCAGGATACCTGGCGATCTTTACACTTTGATAAGGTCCTTAGGTCCCATACAAAAGAGCAAAATATTCTTAATCTTGCTTTATAGCAGTCTCCAAGTAATTCCATCATGTGTTTCCATTTCTGGTACTTCGTATTTTTGGTTTCTTACAATACACAACTGTGGCTCTTTAAATAATCTTCTGGCATACACACCATCAAAGTTAGTCTCGGAGGTGTCTTCAACAACTTTAACGATTATTTCTACTGAGTCTTGCTCAAAATCAAAAGTCTCTAACGGCTCATCATATAATTGATCCTCCAGGTATTTGAAGATTTTTTCTAATCTGTCTTTTTGCGTAACCTTGTAAAAAGGTTTTAAAGGGTTTAGGCCTTGCCTACGCCTGATGGTATTAGCACAGTGTGAGCAAGCAGGTATGACGTTATAAGCATACAGCTTACCCCTTAAGTAGGGTGGTATTATTAAAAGTTTTTCCTCAATTGTTTCTGTACCGCATATAGCGCATCCATTGAAAGTAGCACACGCTTTTAACCAAGCAGCTTCTGTTAAAAAGCGCGGCGGCGCCGAAAATACTTTGTTGCGCCAATCATACCATGCTTCGCTTTTCTTATAATTATAGTATGATATATTGGTTAGTGCATCAGCATTTTCAAGCAAGCCGCCGCATATTCTACAGGTATTAGTCTGAAACTGTTCTGGATAAATGCGGCCACAGGTGCTGCATTTTAGTTTCACTTATTTATACCCCTTAGCTGTTGTATTTCGGTTTCATAAGATGTAATAAGTTCTGTAAAGGCATTTTCCAAACCATCTACTGCCTTAGTCAATTGGTCATGACTTTTACCTTTAGAGCAAGCAATTAAGCCCTGTCGCATCCATTGTAGAAACGACGCGCAATAAATTTTTGCTGACTCTCTTGATGGCAACGCCTCAGCCTCAAGCTCTTCATATTCCGCATCCATAAGTTATCTCAGTTCTACTTTATGTACTGACACATTTGCTTTACGATCTACTAAAACTGCTTGTAAGGCATTCATATACTGGTAATACTCGATACAAATGTCTTCAAAATCGTTGTACGATGTAATGTAATCTTCGCCACGAGTTTGGCATCGCTGCCACAGTATATTAGTTTCATTTGTACAAAAAAGAACTACAGCATCCTTTAAGCTAAGCTCCATTATTAGTCTATCATGCTGTGAATCTGTAAGCTCAGGTTCATCACGTAATACTGAACCATATATCATTGTACTAGGGAACATACGGTCTACTACACAGTTATCATGTGTTTGAATAAATGTTAAGTACGTATTAAATAGCGCCTTTGCCTCTGCCTCATTTTTCGGGTATGAGAAATGGACATATTCATATCCAAAAGCCTCTGCCAAATTTTTTGATAAAGTTGTTTTTCCTGCGCCATCTGGCCCTTCCACTAAAATAAACATTACTTCTCCTCGTATAGTAGCGGAAACTCTAGACGTAGTAGGTATTGGGGCGTAAGATTTGCTGGCAACTTCTTGCCGCACGACATATGCCCCTCCTTACATGACCCAATTGTTTGGCACCAACATCCAGTACTCTTTATACTAAAATAGTCTGGGCCATATGTGCTATTGAACAGTTCTTCCCAAATACGGTACATGATGTACCTAGTCTCTGGGCTATTTCGTCTGCAAGTGCGTAACCCAATAGCATACTGCCATTCTTGAATGTTAGCCTGTAGAATTAAGATATTGCGAGCACCATTAGGTAGAATATACCCTGCAGCATCATTTCCTGCTGCATCCGCAATAATTTTATACTGCTGAAAATCACGCATACAACAATCAAGATAATACTGGCGTAGATCAGGCTTTTCCATGATTTCATAAGGAACCACAAACATTTCTTCTGGATGCTTTAGATCACTCCAGTCACTATACTGTAGGGACCCACTGACGAAATTGATATGTTGGTGTGTACGAATTTGTGCTAGAAATCTACGACTTGCTCCGACAACGGCAATAGTATAGTTATTGAAACGTTTAATTGAACCATGCGGCATAGCAGCTAAATTACCACGCAATTTTTCAGACGCATTCTTTTCCAACAGTTCTTCAATGTCTGCCATATTATGAATGCGATGCCCTCGTTGGGTTACTCGTGCTAAGAAGGGCATCATGTCTAAATTGCCAGGTGTATCTATTATCTTAACCTCAATTTTGTCCATTATGTCGCGCCTCTGCTACTAGAGTTCTCATAGTATCGTAGTCTAAGCCTGCGTCTTGACAGGCCTGATATAAATCTTGGTCCGAATAATGCATCGCCTCCTTAATGAATAAATCATACATAACACCAGTCGCCATTGCCAATTCACGCAATGAGGCATTTACATATGTGGCTATCCCATCTGCAACACCTTTAAGTAAAATGTATGTTTCTAATAGTTCAATTTTACCGTCTTGTTTCAAGAGAATATCAACAGTGCCCATTTAACCAATCTTCCAAAAGAGGTTTAATTTTACCACTTGTAATACGCCCCTAAAATTAGTTTTATTATACCCTACTAGTGCTTACCTAGGGGCGTATCACACACTTTTTACAAGGAAACTCTACATTGGCTAGTAAGAGTAGTCCTGTCGCTTGTGATTAATAATGTTCTTTTGCACAAATCGAGATGTGATCTCTTCCGCAGAAATTCCAATGGAGTTAGCGACATTCCACAGGAAGTGCAGAATATCTACGAATTCCTCTTTGGCATTATCAAGATGCTGCGCCTTTTGGGCCTCGTCCCAATCGTAGGTTTTCCATTCTTTAAAGCCCTCAATCTCACGCAAGAATTCATGCATCTCAGCTTCAGCGTATAGAATATGGTTCATTGTGTATTGATTAGAATACGTAGATCCGAGGCGCTGCGCCATTTCATGCTGCATAGTAAGCATTACCTGTATAGGGTCAGCACCGCGGCACGGCATAACATAACCGCTTTTGCCAAGTCGTGCAAACTCTTCTAGTGCTTCAGTGTCTTCTTCGTCGCTATCTGTAGTTGCCACAATACAATGGTCTACATACCAAATGGAATACGGCAACTGCTGCTTTGTTTCATGAGAAATGCCGTGCTCTTTATCAAACTCTTCGCCAGAAACATCGTTAGTCATCGGTGCTCACTTTCTTAATAGATAATTGTCGATAGGATACCGTGTTAATACATTCAGCGTAGATCTCCGGATATTCCATGCGGAGCCTTCCAGTATCTACATTTGTACGAGTCCTCGGGGACCACTTAAACTCATACTTAGGCGACCTTCCTATAGTGTGCTCTTGTAACTGTTCTTTGATTTTTGCCTTACATTCCTCAATCTCCTTTTCTAACTCTTTTTTCTGTGTTTTCAATTCTGTTAACTTATCACCAATATTGTCGATGTCTTCATCTACAATATCGATAGGCGTATTATCCAGATTATCTACGGTGAATAGGGAATCAAAAAATTCACTATCGGCACTTTGTACAGGAGGCTCTTGCAGTTTTAACACGCAATCAAACCAGAAGGAATGTAGCTGTGGTAGAATGACATTTGTATACAAGTCACGATCAAAGAAAATATCATACGTATAAAACTTATTTCCACCGACCAAACAAGAAATCCAAGCATGCTCTAGTCCTGTTACAAATAGATAGTGTTGTACTTGATAATAATAGCTCATCGGTACTTCGCCGCCGCGCCATTCATCGTTCATATTTTCATTAGCAGTTTTGCACTCTAAAATACCAACGATTTCATCAGTATTTTTATCAATCACAAATCGATCAACATTTGCCAATAAATACGGATGTTCATTACTTTTGAATGTACAGTCTGCCTCTAAGCAATAAATGTCCTGATGCCTATTGGCAAACTCCTGTGCAACTACTGGTTCTAGCATATGCCCAAAGTGCATACGCTCTACTGCGGCTTCATTAGGCTCAGTTTCATCCTGGTACTGCCCAACTTTTCTAAAATAAATCTGCCTTGCACTTGCCCATTTGTTTACACCACAGATTGCACCTACGTCGGATCCGCCTATACCATTAGTACGTACTGCTAGCCATGCTTGTTCATCATCCTCTTGCCGAACTGATGCTAATACTGAACAGCTATTCCGTAGCATTTGCATCTGCGTCGTAGTAAGACTCATCTGTATTTATCCTTCGTCTTATTAATGTACTTTTGCCTAACTGTAAGTTGCCGTGCACACTTTGGGCATAAATGGTATGCGCCAAATGTCCATCCGTGTAGTTCTCGAAGTTTTTTAATACCCGCTAACTTACTATCTATACCTGTAACTGCTACTTTGTTGCATTCATCACATATAATGCTTTGCTGATACATTTGTCACCTCCTCTATAGTATATTCTATAACAGCAGTTGCGGTAAGTACACTATCACATACCGCGGGCGGCATCCATCTCAGCTTCAGTATATGGAGCATCATTTAAGCCCTTAAAGAAAGCCGCGCCTACTGGTGTAAGCTTATAGCCGAATCGTCCTAAGTCAGAGACTAAGTTATTGGCCACCATAAAATGCAGCAACTGATTAACCGAGAAGCTATCAACATTTGCCTGAATGCATAACTCATTAGGCTTAAACCAATCACAACGCAGAATGCCTTCCACTGCTTCATTATGATCTACGATAGGTACTGACAGGAACTTAGTACGTAGATCGGCCATACGAGTTTCTGATGTATCAACCTTAACAAACTCTTTTGCGGACATTTTATCATATTGCAATGCTGGTGCGTCATAAACGCTCTGTAGAAAATCTACAACAAACTTCACATGCTCTGGTTTAACAATAATAGACTCATATGTTTCATCCGTAGAAGCGGTCCGGGCCGCGGCGGCGATGGATAACCGAGCTAATTTAAGGCGCATATCCGCTGGCTCAGCTAACGGCACTGCTGATGAGTATTTTGAACTCATATAAATCGCTTGCTTTAAGATCTCCTGTGTCGCTGCGTCTTCTATAATAATTTGATCGGGTGTTCTTGACCAAGCCCACATCACACCAGCATTGCAAACGTCACTTGTGTAAACATGGTCTACCTGTGCCATCTTAGAATAGTCTGAGTTAATCAGCGCCGCATCAACTTCACCTGATGCAACTCCAACAGCCACATCTAAGCGCCTCACATCTTCAGTAGTGCCAAATAGTTTAAGGATCGCGTTAACCCCATAAGTTTCAGAAGTAAGTGGCTTACCAGACCGAGGGTTAGCAATATAAATAGCACGAGTTCTTGCAGCAGTCTCATCATTAACAACTGCCTTAACACGGCAGATACCTGACGATCGTACATCTGATAATGATGCAATATCATCAATAGATAGCCCAGAAAATTCGTCAACAGCTATTAAACCGCCATCATTAAGTGGAAATGCGCCCCAGATAAGGAACCATTGATTGCCATTTTGTTGCATGTTGTAAGTGAGACCTGTACGTTTTGAGGACTCACCTGACAGCATTTCACCGAGACCATAGTGTCGCATGAGATTTTCCACGACCGTAGATTTGGCTTGACCAGAATCGCCAATAAGTAAACATTCACCCCAACCTCGTTTGATGAACTGACCTTGGAAATAAAAATGGAGAGGAGTGTGATATACCAGATCCACGGTCATAGCCACGTTGGTACGGTTCCAGACTCTGGTAATGTTATATTCCAAATCTCTGTGGATTTCTGCAAATTTCTCACCTACTGTCTGATTTCTTTGTACCTTTAAAACATCGAGGCATTGCTTGACTTCATCGGTAATACTAAATTCTGAAATAGCGTCTTGCTCTGGGTATGCTTTATCAAATATAAAAGTAGCCCGCTGATTTTTTGGATGATTATGCATAAAACCAGTTAACGTATAGCGCTTATTGGATCGTAGGTTTCTACCCATGTAGTACCCAAGTCTAACTACATGCTCCTGCTCTTTATCAAAAGAGAATGAGGTATCCGCAATTGGCACCATACGGATTTCTTCAAGATTCGCATAATCTGTAGTCATAAATTGATACTGCTTACACTTACTTGGTATGCCAAGGGACTTACTGATCATAGCGGCTTGTGCTTCATCTGTGCATTCAATAAGTGCCAATGGTGTATTTTCTACGGCTGTGAAACGCTTTGTAAATGGTCCTTCGCATAAGCTACAGTATGAGCACATCTTGCTATCTTGTGAGCTACTGGTACAATTTACAGATACCTTGTATGGGAACAACTCAGAATTGGTTCCCTTACCACTAACCATTACTGACATTTTAATCCGCTTACCGGTATATGCTGCATCGATCGATTGTTGTAATGTAGTTTCGATAGCACCTGAATCATCGATTTCTTGCTTATCGTCGATAATAGTTGTAGTGCTGGTGTTATTTTTCAGCAGCTCTAAGAAATCCGCCTTGGTGTGACCCGACGTAAAATAATCCGTCAGGTCACCCTTTTTAGGGAAATCCTCAGGCCATTGCAGGATAGCAATATTCGTAATATTAGATAATCTACGCAGAGCTTTCGCATTTGCACTCATACCTGCAGCATCATTATCATAGCAGGCATATACCTTATGCGCATTACTAAAGTGCGCGCTCCATGATCTTTCCCATGAGCCCGCACCAGCCGTAGATGTCACTGCAGGTATACCATGAGCTTCACAGATTAGTCGGTCTAATTCACCTTCGGCAATAATTACATAATCCAACTCATGTAGCAAATTTTCTATACCATAGAGGCGTATTTTACCATACGTATTACCATTATCATCACGATAATTAATTACTTTCTGCCGACCATCTACGGGCATTCTAGTATATAAACGAATATTTACTAGATTCCAATGCTCATCGTAGATTGGAATACTATAGCGTTCACCATTCCAACCTATCTGATACTGCTTAATAGTCTCAAGATTTAACCCACGTTCATTAAGTAAAAAGTCTAGCGTATTGCCGCCCATCGACAATAGATCATTGTGCCACTTTACTGCAATACCTTGGTCTATATACTCTGCACAAAGGTCCTCACCTTCAGGTCTTGGAAGATCTAACGCATCCCCAAAAAAGAACCAAGCCTCTTTTGCTGTTTTATGATACTTAGAGCAGTAGTAAGTATGAATATTACCTTTAGAATGGCAGGTATTACAGTAGTATACGCCAGTATCCAAATTTACAGTAAAGCTAGGATTCTTATCTACGCCACCTTCATGCAACTCTGGGAAAGGGCACTGTGTTTTATACTCGGAGTCGCCGTGGCGCTGCCCTTCAGGCATTTCATTAAGATAGAATGCTTCTACATCTATGAGCTCTAAGATTTTATTTCGGTATTCTGACCACTTCATATGCTGCCTAACAAATTGGACTGGCCTACTGAATACAGTAGCGCAACGCCAAAGTGACGCCGCGCTACCATTTAAAGATATGCTACAATACTATTAGAAATCGCTTTCCTCAGAATCAATTTCCTTAGTAGTCGCTGCAGATGTTTCGTTCATATCATAATTTACCGTAGACATGGTACCTGCAAATTGCTTATACAGCTCCATACCAATCTGTCGAATATCATCGGAAGTTTGTCCAACAGATACTGGATCAATAATATACCAACGATTCTTGTTCTTAGTCTTTTCTTTAGCTACCAGCTTATACCCAAAGTTCCAAATATTCTGTCGAGATACTTTAGCCATGCTATACATCTTTTTGCCTTCAGCCATATTAGTCTTAGCAAAAGACAGAATAATAGGCATCATATCATCGGCAAAGAACCCGAGGAAGTTGATATACTTAGTGCACTTAGGCAGTGCCTCGCGACCCTGCTTAGAATTGTCAAACTCACAAAGACGGCACTGCGCACAATACTTCGTGCTACCATCTTCCATTTGGCCTATCTTACCATCAGCAGCGCGGCAAATAATTCCACCACCTTCAGAACGATCACGCCAATACACATGGTTATTAAACTTGCAAACAGGAATGAAAACCTTATCATTCAAATGTTCAAGTGTAAGTGAGTTTACAATGTCTCCAACCCGTGCCTTCTGATCTTGCACCTCAGGGCTTAAAGCTTGCATAATCTTAATACGCGGGATAATAAGATCATCCATAGAATCATCTTCGAAACCAAGTGGAGTACTAGATTCGGCCAACTCAGTAGTTCCCTGCTTCATCAATTCTTCTGCCATTATTGAATCCTCTCTATCTCTGATAAGAGCACCATTGCTCTTTATCGATAAATATATTATATCAAACCTTACAAAGTAGGTACATCAGTACTTAGTATCGACTGCCACCGCTTACTTTCTACTTTTTCTACACATAGGTTAGCTATCGTGTCTGCGACTAAATTCATCGCTGCAAAATGTTGTAAAAGTGCTTCATCTGGCGTAAAGCCATTATTTTCAGTAAATAAAGCAATTGCATGTTGTCTCTTATTATCCGGTATCTCCCTGTGTATGTATGCCCACTTATACAACTCGTGGCCAGATACATCATGCTGCATAATCTCATGACATTTTTTATCCCCTACTGACAATAAATGTCCTTTGATATGATAGAATGAAATTATGTCTTCGTGCAGTATATAGTAGGACCAGATCTGACGCCAAAGATCCTGGTTTTTTACTTTAGTACCTTTTGCTGTTAACCAGTTTTCATGTATCCACCTATCTACCCATCGCTTGGTCATAGTGTTAAATAAGTACTCAGAATCTGTAATAATTATAGTATCTACTGGATTCTGCGCTACATGCTCTACGGCTAGTAAAAGACCATATAGCTCACCACGTTGCGATGTAGACTCATCTTCATGTGCTGACATGGAATAACCCTGGTCGATATCTGCAGCAGAGTCCATAATAAAGCATGCCCCGGCAGATATACAGTTTGGACTGCCATTATGTCTACAGGCGCCATCAATAGCAATTGTCTTATACATTACGCGTATTCCTCGAAGGTAGAATTTTTAGACTTGTAAGAATGCCTTTAAGAACTTTAAATATCTTTTATTAGTATCTATCAAGGGATGTTCACACACTTTCTACTCAGCAGGCACTACTACATCATCGAAAGCTACTATACGCTTAAATATTGGACAGTTCAATGAAACTAAACCATTCTTATTTGTAGATACCCCAAAAGCCTCTACTTCAAATAAAGCGCCTATGTACTTATCTTGATTCTGCCATATATCTTCTCGTTCATAATCAGTAAAGCCGGAGCCTACCTGTAGCATACACCCACAGTATTCAGTTACCAGCGCACCAAGCATATCAGTGTACTTATTGATTCCCTCGGAAAAACCTTCTATGCGTAACACATACGTCTCAGTTTTTTTCATTTTCACCAATGTTTTAGTGCGCTTCGCTTCATACTTGGCATCTAGAGCATTTAACATTACGCCCTCTTTGCCAGCAGCCCATAAGGAATTTACTACTGGCTCAATATCCTCCATGCAATGCGCCACCTGTAGGATAGGAACTGGCTTAATTACTTGGTGTTGATACCCATCATTGTACATAACAGCATACGTTTCATATGGCACATCTGCTGGCATTACTTTGGCACCAGAAGAATCATTAAGAGTTGCTGCTAAAAGTCGTTTGCGCGCTAAGGATCCTTGAGAGCTGCTTCCTACAAGAAACTCTGCAATTGGAACCATGTCAAATACATTAAAAGTTAGGCCATGCCGCTCACCCTTTTTATTTGCGATTGAATTAGTGGCTTGGCGTTGTGCTATGCTATCTTTGAAAGAACCTATAGCCAGTAGCTCCCCATCATAGGCATAGTTATCAGGTAAATACTTAGCCTCTTCAATAATGTCTACTAAACCAAAGTCTTCATGACCGCTTCTTGAAAACAGTCTAACTACTCCATTTTGTTTAAGTAAAATACGCCGAACGCCGTCTAACTTTTCTGTAACAATATATGGCCATTTTTGCCTGGACATAGGAATTTTATCTAGCGGTGTACCAAGCATGCAGCTAATTTTACTAATAAAGTCTGGCCCAAAAACTTTATTCAAAGTAAGTACATTAATGCCAATCTGTAAATTTTGTGTAACTATAGCATGCGCTAACCATTTTTCAGCATACGTATCAAAGCTATATACCCATGTCTTTGCAATGCCACATGTCTCCATATCGCCGGTATGGTGCTCTACCAAGTATTTCATTAAGCTATCTACGGACTTTGGAATTGGGTACCCGGGGAATACCTCTGCCTTATTAAATTTTGCTTCTGATATATTGGTTCTAAAGTATGGATTGTAGATAAAGTGTAATATACTCTTTAACGTACTATTAGTCTTATATTTACTAAGAATCGCTTGCTTTTGAATGATACTAGTCTCTCGCCCAACATCAGCTAAGATATTTGCCGTAGCCAGCATTGCGCAACTCCTTCTTTACTGCAACTTTAAATTCTTTTAATGTTTGTGACGCATATGATTGGCTACACCCTACCTCTTGCGCAATTGCTGTGGTACTCATATTGCTTTCTAACCAACGCTCAGCAACGCTGCGGCGCATCGGTGAAAAATTATTTAGTACTTCATCTACTGCTTGTTGCACAACTGGATCATTTTGTTGCTCTTTAGGTTCTAGTTGCTCATATGCCAAATTAGGATAATCATCTAATGGTACTTCTGCATAGCGCATCTCCTTCCATTTCCTAAATAAATCAAATATAGCGTTTCTTATACATACAATAGCATAGGAACTAAACATACTACCTTTTGTTTTATCGTATGTCTTAATGGCGCGCCACAGCGCCTCATAAGCTACGGCCTTTGCTTCATCAGAATAACGGCAGTTCAGAAGATCCAGCGTATAATACACCAAGCCTTCATGCTTTTTTATCAACTCCTCAATAGTATCTTGCTTCATCACATAGATCCTCAACATCCGCTATGGATTTACAGATGCCTCCTATCGCTTCGTACTTTTCTATCTGTTTCAGAAACTGTAGTTGATGCTGAGAAGGTTTACCAGTGCGCGCCTTTAATTCTGCGCAAACTAGCCTGCCCTGAACTACAATGAATAAGTCAGAGTATCCACGATGAGAAAAATCTGTTATACGAATGGGCAAGTAGCCTTCCTGTAGACACCACTTTTGTACGGCGTCTAAAAGATCTGCTTCCTCGTCGTACTCACGTGTCTTATCACTAAATGACATATGTGTTTCTGGAGCAAATAACGGTTCTTCTTCAAATAAATTATTCATATTCAATAGCCTTTAAGTGATCCAATATTGCATAACTCAAGGTTTGTTTGCCAATAAGCACCTCTCTGTACAGCACCTCATCTATTGTATGCTTAGCCATCATAATGTAATACTTACATTTGTGTGGCTGAATGGATATATCACCATAGATACGATCCATGGATTGCTTGAATAGCTCGTAGCTCCAATTTAAACTAAAGTACACGCATACATGACAATTAGTCAATGTTAGGCCTTTGTCAGCAGACGCTGGATTAGCTACAAGATATTGAACCTTACCAGCTTTAAAGTCATGCACGTTCTTAATCTTATCCGTGCTGGATGTAGCGCCATATACGGTTCTACACTTACTGCCCAATAACTGCTTAATTATTTCAAACTCTATATGGTAGTTTGCCCAAATAATGACTTGAGTATCGCCTATCTGGTTAAGCAAATCAAGCAGTGCATTAAATCTGTAGTTATCAACTAAATGCCACTCGGTTTCATCCTCTGCTTCAATACCGCGTTTTTTATTTAGCGCATTTTGCTTAATTGCCTCAGTGTTCATTAAAAAGCCCGATGTTATTTGATTCAACTTATTAAGCTTTGCTGCGGCACTTGGCGCCAGAATAGTATCGCCATTTACTTCAGTTGCTAAATCAGATTTCATTTGTTTATATGCAGTTTTTAAGGCATCTGGAAGTGCTAAAGTATATTCTATCATAGATCTGCCGGGAGTTTTTAGCACGTCCTCCTTATCTACATATAAAGCGTAATTTGCGATAAGACTTTGCAGTTCATCAGCCATATCTTGGCGCAGTACTAATTGTTCAAAACGTACGTCCCTTGCTAAATTAAGGAAGTACTTCAATTTAAACTGTGCATATGACTGCTGTATACCGTAGTAATCCAGCGCACGAATTTGACTATAATATTCCCATGCTCCATTAGGCGCTGGTGTGCCAGATAATAAATACAGCCTATCACATGTCCTAGAAAAATCTACAATAGCCTTTGAAAACTTACTGCTTTTATTCTTCATAGATGATGACTCATCTAAAATCATTCTAGTAATACCAGTAAAGTATTCAGCGTAGTTTACATAACTCTCAGTATTAATGATATAAACATTAGCTTCTTCAGCAATCTTTTCCAGGCGCTTCTTCTTGCTATTGGCGTGGCAAATCGATACCTTTAATTCCGGAGCAAACTTTGCAAAATCCTCGCCCCACGCCAAGTCTAATAGAATCAATGGAGCCACAACCAACCATTTATTATTTGGATGTTGCCGTATATCATCAAGTATAATAGAAATGCTCGTAGGTGTTTTACCAGTACGCGTATCATAATAAAAGGCGTACTTATTATGCACCTTGGCAACTTCACGGGCTAATTGCTGATGCCTACGCAGCGTTAATTGCGGAGTAACTACTGGTGATTCTTGAGGCCCATAGGTCATCAATGTCTGCATTTGATCCCGCTGCCATAAAATGTAATTAAGCTGGTCTGCTACCGGCCTCGGCAGATTATTGGCATCCTTATTGAATACCTTTAGTACTTCTGGCATTTGCTGCAACGAAAAATAAAAAATAGTTTTCTTACGATTCCAGTGGTATGGCTCAAGAAGATGCACATCAGTAGGCAATTGCTCGCCTTGGCCCAATTCTACTTTAATGCAATCTTTACGCAGAGACATTTTCATTCTTCAAACAGTCCTAACGGTGCGTTGACTTCCTCATACAAAGTAGTGCCGTTCCGCTTTGCGATTTCTCTAGCTACATTATTTACACGCTTTGTTGCTTCGAGAATACCTACGGAGTCATCCCGTCTAGTAGCTTTATATAAGACAGATCGAGCATTAATACGCTCCTGTTTTAGCTGCTCCATAGTTAATTCTTCCAATGGAATATCACGTATTCGAGTACGTGTTACTTTAGGCGCTTTTGGCGTTTCTATAGATACAGCGAAACGATCTCCTGCCTTTAATCCCTGCGGTACCTCAATCTCTATTTGAAATGTTTTTGCCATGATACCTCCTAAATACTTACTAGGTATATTATAGCATAAAAAGTACCATTGTAAATACAACAAAAAGAAGAAACTTTCTTTTGTCTACAATGGTACTAAAACTTTATTTATTAGATATACAGGACTTGGCCAGGATAGATCACATTAGGATTAGAAATGCCGTTTTTATCTGCAATGGCCTGATACGTGGTGCCGTACCTATCTGCAATACTAGAAAGTGTGTCACCAGATTGGACTACATAAGTAATCGCTTCTGATTGATTCACCACATTCATCACTTCCTCATAACGACCGCCGAGAGCCATACGACGTGTATCACCATCACCGTACATACCGTCCCAGACCTCTGAGGCTAATGTAGCAGCATCTGCAGAATAGATATGGTTGATAAAGTCTTGCACCTCGTTATACCTACTGCCGAGGGCCTTCGCTCGACTATTACCTTCACCATAAGCACCTTGCATAGTCTTAACTACGAGATCCAATGTAGAGCCCTGCGGCGCAGACTCACTAGGGGCGCTGGGCTGCGGCATCACAGTATTGCCAGATGGTTTGGCATATTTTGCCCAAGTTTCAGCATCGATATAAGACTTATTTAAGTCTAAGTTACCGTCCCAGTTAGGTAAGCTACCGGTGCTAGTATACTGTCGGATTACGCATGCATAATCATCTTCATTCCACGGATTATCTTGGTAACCTGTGGGATTCATGTCGGCATATTGTGCAACCCATGTTCCACAGTTGTACTGCGCCGCAACGTCCCAAGGGAATACTGCAGCAGATGCATAAATCAAAGGCGGGATACCAGTACGCTCAATTACACGCTGCACAACCTGGGCTAAGTACTCAGTGTCTCCCCAAGCGCTGTTATCACTCTCCTCCCAGTCAAGACATAAGATACCACCGCCCACCCAGTTGGCAATGCTATCAATATAGTAGTCTGCCTCTGCCACAGCGTCACCGCCAGATATATAATGGTATGTGCCACGGGGCTTGCCTAATGCCCTAGCCTGTTCATATGCTCTGCAGCAATCAGGGTTAGTGTAGTATGTGCCTTGTGTGGCTTTTACAATAACAAAGTCACATGGCACACTGGCTAGATCAATCCCACTCTGATAGCTGCTGATGTCGATACCTTGCATAACTACTCCCTTTCTGTCTCACTGACATTATTTATGGTCATTAAGTCATCCTCAAGCATGAATGAAATGCTTTGCATCTCAGAAGCAGACAAAACATCCATTGCTTTAGAATAGCCAACTGTATAAATTTGGACATCCTGCATGACATTAGAAACAGGTTCCATCTCTGCTACGAACTCTTCTATATGCTCACTCGCAGGTGAAATGCTCATGTATTCTTGTGTACCAGCATCAGTCTCTTCGGTAGTTTTATCTCCGTACGCAACTAATGCATTTTGGTATATCTGCAGGTATTCTTTGCAGGCGTCTTTAAAGGTGTTATAGTTTTTTAAAATTGCATATCCCAAAATACCCTTGTTATCCATTAAGGTTTGTAGCGTGTCCATATAGGCATGCATTTGTGAATTTGTTAAAAGCATAACTAACCCTCTACTTTCTCTACGGTACTCGGCAACTCCATTGCTTCACATTCTATTGTTTGTGCGCTAGCCCCTACGCTGCCTACTGTGTTGCTGTATACTGCAGCAGCATCTATTTCAGGTGTTATACCATTTTCCATGCATTGTTTGATTTCATTGTCTGACAATTCGTAGTCTACTTGCGCATATATAGTATAGCCAAGGGCCTTCAATGCCTCGGCGTTACTTATATCTGTATAGAATTGACTATTGTCCTTACGTGCTAATACCTGCATTTGCAATCACTTCCTAACTAGTAGTCATTAGACCCTTAGTAAATGTAATCAGTTCATTTCCCGGGTCGTATTTATCAAAATGAATTTTTTGTATTGCGAGGTCAGTAGTGTATTTTATTGTGCTGCCAGATACGGAAATACCTGTTACGACGGTTATAGAGGACGCTGTGATGTTATATACATATGGGTGTACTTTAAAACTATTGTACTGTGGTACTGCTACAGTTTTACTTTGCCCTATTGTATGAGTATAAGTACCATTCATAGGCGCATAGGCAGATACACCAATTCTAGGCGTCATTAAGAATATGCCACCTGCGCCACCGATACGGCAGCCATATGTTTTGTCTTCAATCCAGTAATTTGCAAAATGAATGAAGCCTGTCTGCGCCCCAGATACTCCTCCGCCGTATAATGCGCCATTTGCAAGTGTAATAGTACGTGCATCAGTGCTTACTGTAATGCCGTCAGTGCCTATATACACGCCCTTTTTCATTATACCTAATGATGTACAAGACCCTGTGTACAAAGCACTAATGGGATTAGTTGTACTGCTGTTAACAACACGGGCGGTAAAACCTGCTATATAAACGCTACGTGTTGACATACTAGCTCTGAACAAATCCTTTTTATCAGATGTCTGTACTAGTAAGGTGCCCGATTTAATATAGGTAGCATTTATATAGACATTGCTATTCTCAATAAATAAGCCTTGCGCTTTACCATTATTGGTTAAGCGATTAAAAATACCATCTTGATCTAGCGCTTTGTCGAGGTCATCAACTTTTGTTTCTACATCAGTTATATGCTTATTGGCATCATTTAAAGCCTTAGCTAGAACAGGTGTGGTATACGTTACACTTTGATCAGTCCAGGTAATCTTGGAGCGCGTCCAAATATATGTGCCAGATACCCAAGTAGGCTGCGAGGTGCCCCAGTAGCCTCCTATCTGCTTTGTCTCACTAGTTGATAAGTAGTACTGCTCCTCAATAGCATAAATGCCCACAGAAGATAGCGCCTGTATGCACACCGGATCGGAATACTCAATATGCCCGTCAACAAATGTAGTCGCTGTACGCTGCCAAATGTACTTATTGGTCTGCCAAGCAGGCGGGGTAGTCTGCCATCCAGTTGTAGGGGGCACCGTTTTACTATCGCCTGACGCATACTCCACATCTACTGATCTGATAGCCTGCTCAATTAACTGAAAAGATACAGACTGTATGGTGCCTGCTGCAAAGCAGCGTATAGCAATAGATAGTTTGTTTGTAGTGGCTTCAGGCAGTGCTACCAAGCATTTTATACCACCCGCTGGAATCTGCACAATTACGCATTGGTACTTTTGCGTCTCAGTATCTTGGTATACTATGTATGCATAAAATAAGCCAGTACATCCACCGCAAGACAATAAAGCATACCCAGTAGCTGTGTAATCAGTTACATTTTTTGCATACAGTATCTGCGCACCTGCTGTACATTGCACAGTTTCGCCGCTTATAGTACCATCAACAATTGACCAAGCGCTAGAGCCGTATGGAGGCAGTATATTCTCATTAAAACGGGCCATATTAGTACCTCTGTAAAGTAAGCACGGTTGATACGCTTCCATCATATGTAAATAACATGCCAATAACAGTATAGTTGGCATTGATTGCGTACCTTTTGCTAACTAACTGTATTTTTGCCCCTAGCCAAATACCATAGCCACCGCGTATTTCTACCTGCACAGTACTGTACGGTAAATTAATAAACTTAGATAGCGTACGAGACATAACCTGTGCATGTTCTACAGTTTGTATGTATTTATTATCAGATATTACGTATGGTAGCGTACCAGCTACCTCACTGATAGGTACATCTGAACAGTCAATAATATGGCCATAAACGCTTGTTTTCTCAGGTATAACTGACGTGTCTGTGTACGTGGTAATGTGCACGCTAGCTGGATCCCAATCATAAAATAAGTTTGTGATATCAGTAGCATCTAGGCCAGTAGCAACCATATAATCTACTGATTGAACACCGCTTACGTTTAGCGGCAAGTTAGTTCCACGCGTTAAGGTTAACTCATTTTGCGATAAAATTTCGCTAGCCTCTATTGAGGTCGGAAGCATTGCATGCACAATGGCGCTATCGGCAGTTATTGCAGATGTCTGTTGTATAGTATAAGCGATGACATCATCATCTGTTAAAGTAATATTAGGTGTATAGTTTCCACGCGGGCTGCTTAATGCTACCTCATTATCTGGCATCATAAAAAGACATGCCATTAAAGCCACCACGCAGTTATTAATGGTTTTTGCTTGGGTATCTTCATAAAATGAGTACTTTAAACGGGTAGATACGTTTATTGTGCTCATTATGTTAGGCAGCTGCAGTGATACCAACTCTAATAAAAATTGCTTGAGAGGTACATCAACGCTAGGTGGTCGGGCGTCTGCACGATTATCTAATGTTAATAAATCATTTAGACCATCCACCAGGTCTACTGTACATGTAGACCCACTTGAATCAAAGGACCACTCTTGGGCATACCAAGTACCATATGGTTGCCATATATCCAAGCGTTGCCGTAACTCAAGATTTTTAACCGCCACAATATCGGTGTTGATCAGGGCAATTTGAATAGTATAATCACTTGATATGCTGTTATTAACAGTTCTACGCACATGCTCAGTGGTGCCATCTGCTAGCTCAGTATCAAAAGTTAAAACATACTCAGCATCCGTAGGTAGTATAATGGTCGTGGTGGCGGGCACCGCGTAAAAGCGGCGGCCCTGCCATGTGACCCATTGTGGTGTGCCTACGCTCGCGATTAAATTGTCACCCAGCTTCTCAAATGTATCAGTACTACGCAGGCCTAGGAACATATCAATCTGCACACCTGCAATCAACTCATGGTTTGTAACAGGATTAAAACGCTGCTTATAGTCAATAATCTCCAATGAAGCCGTACCAGGTACAGGCGGTCCAAACATGATATACTGGCTATCAAAGCTATGCAAAGTATATGATATGTAGGAGATCTCGTCGTCTGTTACCTCAATATCACCAGATTCCAGATGTATAACAGCCTTCATTATTGGTGCAATTGTAGAAGCACTCCAGGCATCCCAGTCTATAATTGGCTTTGCCATTGTTACCTCTCAATCAGATTAAATGTTACATCTTTCCAAATCCATGTAGACCAATCACCACTGCCCGCACCTGTACGCTGTAATACTTGCGTCATGTCACCTACGTACATCTCTTTAGTATATGTAAGACCATCTAAAACATACGTCACAGTATGAAATAAAACGTCACCTTGCAAGATATTAAATATCTTACGTAATTCTGCACCTGTAATAGCTGGGTACGTAAAAAATAGCTTAACCTTCTTTGCAATTATCTGGCCATTCATCTTACCTGCTGCATTACGCTTCATGTCAGTAACCAAATAATTAGATACTTTAAAGTCAGCCTGTGTCGGAGACTTTATTTCTACACCATCTATAGTGATACGTACTTTACTCATTATTTCCACCTATTCGACTCTGCATCTACGATGTCTAATTGCCTCTTTAAGTCTCGTATACCCTGCTTATTGGCAATCATGTTTTGTACATACACTATAGGCCTACTCTCAGCGGTGCTATATTGCTGCGGCGCGGCGTCACGGGTTTGCTGTGTTGCATAATTAGCAAATGTCCGAATGGGAGAATTCTGCGGTAGAGTCATTGTGTATTGACCAGTAGATAACGTCGGAGCAACAAAAGCATTTTGCATCCTAGCGCCGAGGCCACCCATCATATCCAGAACTGCCGGGATGTCCCTTTCCAAACCAACCATTAAGCCACTAGTAATCCAACGACCATTTGGAATAAGCAACTTGCGGTCATAACTCTCGGGACCCTTCACAGCTGCAATAGCGCTGCCCCAGCTACTTACCATACTAATAACAGGGCCAAAACTATTAGCTAAGCCGTTAATTAAGCCTTGCACGATCCATACGCCAGCATTATATAGCCAACTACCTGCACCACTGAATACTCCAATAATCATGCTCGGAATATTTTGCATAGCGTTTGTAATCATGGAATACATGCCACTAATGCCATTATATAGGCCATTCATAATGCTGTTGCCCGCATATGTTAACCAGCCATCAGCGCCAGAGAACTTACTGCCAATATCGGGCTGTATTCCATTCATCCATGACGATATGCCAGACCAAATATTACTACCTGCAGTCTGCATATTATACCACATATTAGACCATGCTGGCTGAATAGTATTATTCCAGAATGGTGCAACGTTGTTATTCCACCAACTAGAAATACCGTTTTTAACAGGCTGTAATACCTTAGTATCTACGGTAGATGCCGCATCTGTAAGCCAACCAAACGACCAAAAATCATTCCAGCCGGCCTTTACGTCATTATTCCACCAATTAGACAGCGAATCCCACCAGGCTTTTTGGTCAGATTCTACCGCATCACCTGTAGATTCTTGGGCATACGTAGTATTTGGGAAAAGCCAACTAAATGACCAGAAGTCATTCCAAGCAGTCTTTATTTCTTCCCACCAACTGGACAAGCGATCCCACCAGGACTTTTGATCAGACTCAACGGCGTCGCCAGTAACTTCTTCCGCATGTGTAGTATTCGGGAGAAGCCACTCAAATGACCAGAAGCTATTCCAAGCAGGTATTAACGTACCGTCTTTCCAAGCAATAAAGCTTTCATACCAGCCAGTTAGTGTACCCATAATGGGCTGCACTACATTTACCTGTAGCCAGCTATTATCTGCAGTTAACCATTCAAATGACCAGAAGCTATTCCAAGCAGGTATTAATGTGCCATCTTTCCAAATAATAAAGCTTTCATACCAACCTGTTAATGTACCCATAATGGGCTGCACTATATTTACTTGTAACCAGCTATCGTCAGCAGTGGCCCATCCAAATGACCAGAAACCATTCCATCCGGGTATAAAAGTAGTATTCCACCAATTGGAAGTCTCATCCCAGAAACTTGCTAAGCCTCCAAGAAGAAGACCAATACCTGCACCTACAGCGGCGCCTATTGCTGTGCCAATACCGGGAACTACGGAGCCTATCATGGCGCCTAAGCCTGCACCAGAAAGGCCTGCTGAAACAGTGCTTCCTACCTTGTTAGTAATATCTGCGGCCTCAGCATCTCCATTAGCCTCTAAAGCATTTGAGATACCACCAAAAATAAAATCGGATGCAATGGACGCCGCGGCGCCGATGATGCCACCCTTGCCAATACCTTTTAATGCTTTGGAAGCCACAAGGATAACACCGTCAGTAATTTGTGTTATTGTAGCGGTCCAGTCGCCAGTCTGCATCGACTCATCAATTGAATCAAATATGTGCTGCGTCACCGCGGCACCTAATGCAGCGAATGGATTCTTAGAAACTAATAAAGTGGCAATACCTACGGACAGCTCATTAGTAAACTCATCAAGTATGCCAGCGGCGCCCGCTTGCCCATTCTCTTTGAGACCATTTGAAACCATCTCAAACAGCCAATCACCGATTAACGATAAACCTAAAGTCTTACCGAAATCCTTTAGAGCTGCAAGGATGTTTGCCCCAGTTAAGCGTTGTGATAAGACTGATGCAATAGTGCTGGGCAGATCTTTAATTTTAACATCGAATTGACGTACGATATCTTCTGGTAAACCAGTGACCTTAGAAGCAACAACTGTCGCGATGTCACTGCTCAAAGAAGACAGTTTAGCCGACACCTTAGAAGGCGTTTCAGTAGCAATAACAGAAATTTTATCTGCGATTCGACTCGGTACATCTTTAATTTTTGTGGCTATTGCAGAAGGTATTTGTTTTATATCTGCCTCTAATATGGATGATACCTTCGACCCAATATTACTAGCAAATCCCGATATCTTTGCAGTTACTTTTTCTGGGATACCCTTTATCGCGGATGCAATGTTATTAGAGGTACTTTCTACGGTGCCAGGCAGTAACTTTTTAACACCAGTAGGCAGCGCTTTTATGCTTGTATCAAATTCACGAAGTATTGCTGAAGGTAACGTGCCAAAATAGTTGCCCGCTTCAATAAGGATCTTATTGTCACCAGACTTAAACGCATCTACGATAGCCTTGCCCATTTGCTCAGGTATATCGCGTACGGCAGCGCCTGCTTCCTCAGGCAGTAAGCCTGCAACCTTGCGAAGTAGCTTAATACCTTGCTTTTTGAAATTTTCTAATGCTGCAGTTAAACCAGCGGTCAGCGCCCCAGCGACCTGATTCCAATCTAAGTTCTTAAACCAATCAATGAAATCATTGAACCAGTCCTGCCCCTCCAGGTCTCCCCAAGTAGGAATATCAGGCAGCAGGTTATCACCGATGTCACCTAGATCACCTGGAGTGCTAGGAGTACCTAATTGTCCAGGGCTAGTTGCAGTATCATTGGCTTCTGGCAGTGAGAAAACTTCATCAAATGATAGCAGGCCTTCCACTGCCTTTTTTGCCGCCTTGCCAGTATTAGCCAAATTATCCTGCATATCGGATAATTGATCATTAGTGTTAGTTAAGCGATTATTAAATTTATTTATATCACCAGAAGATGCCCTGACGCTATCAAGCCACTTGCTAGCATCGAATGTAGACATCGATGCTGCAGTACTAGAAACACCTCCAAGGATACTCCTCAACCCAGCAAAGGCAGCAATTAAGGACAAAACTACGGACAGTAGCATGACCAAAGGATTAACATTCAAGGATGCTGCAAATGCTCGATATGCGCCACCTGCTGCAACAGCCACTGTAGCACCATTTGCTAATGCTACATTGTAGACATTTTGTGCAACAGTTGCCGCAGTAACAATGCTCGTAGTCACAGCTATTATTTTCTGCACAACTTGTACAGCCATCATGCCAAGCGTAGCGGCCTTGCTGAATATAAAAGCTGCTGCCAGGGCCATCATAACTGCTTGTAACGCACGGGCGCCAGCAGCTGTGCTCATTAAGGCATTTACTAGCCTTGCTAAGGCACTAACAAAAGGCAGAAACAAGGTAAGTAACGCACTTATGATAGACGCAAGTGCTTCACCGTACATCCCAACAAGTTTGAAAGCAGGCGCTGCAACCGTTGTTAGTATTTGGCCTAGCATCATACATACGCTGATTAATTGCTCTACTCGCTGTAGAATTTCCGGGCCAAAGTACTGCTCTATTGCATAACGAAGGCCACCAGCCTGAAAGTAGCTTTGAAACTTATTAAATTCCGTAGCTATTTGATAAAGTAATACCTTTAATGCATCGTATGCTGGTTGTGCGATGGATGCAGAGATCATTAACATTAAGTCTTTGATGTTACCAACCATGCCACGTACCGTCATATTAGCGGCGTCTAAAGCTCCCGCGTAGTTCTCATTTAAAACATCTACGATAGCATTAATGGCGGTTGCTGCATCGATATTATCGTCTGCCACAGTTTGTGCGGAGGTGCCCAGTTTATCATATACTGCTTTTACATCTAAACCTGCCTCAGCTAATTGACGCATTTCCTCGCCCATTAGCTTACCTTTGGCATTGATCTGGCCTATAGCACGCGACACACGCTCAAATGTTAATGTATAGTCGCCAGTAACTGATGCAAGATTGCCAATGCCTTGCATCACAAACATTAAATTTTGGGCTTCAATACCATAAGAGCGTAGCTGCATCGCAGCATTTTCTACGTCAGTGAAATCAAAGGGTGACCTAGCCGCGTAGCTCTGAAGTACAGAAACAAACTCTTCTGCTAAATCAGCATCTCTAAATAGATTTGTAAAAGTTGTATCAGCATAATTGATAGAGTCCGTATACTCCCAGACAGCGGCGGTTGCTGCTTTTATGGCCTGGGCAGTTTGATAAAAAGTTTGGGCAAAAATAATGCCACCAGCAATTTGGCGCATATCCTTGCCCATACCTTTAACACTTTCACGCATTGGCGCAAAGTAGTCGCGGCCATCTAATTTGGCCGATAAGTTATTGCTAAAAGATTCAGCTTTTTGAGTGCAGGTATTCAGGCCCTTGATAAAGTTATCAATCTTAGCCTGTACATCTACGGATATTATACCTGCACTTGCCATACTACCACCTAAGCTGATCTATGAAACCTGTTTTAGGCTGCGGCGCTGTGGCGTGTGATGCTGCGTCGCCGCCCCACTTTTGATTAAATAATTTAATGTGCATATTTATCAATGTATGCCATTTTAGTGGTGTTAATTGCCACACCTCTTTTTCAGTGTACCCTAGCCAATTAATGCCGGTATAAACTACAAATGCCCAATCCCAGGTGTCATTTACCAATTGGCTAGGGTCTGACGGTTTGGGGAGTTAGTAGGCTGCCCTGCGTCATTCTTGGGCATATTTTCTGAGAGAATATCCATCATAACATCTAACAATTCACTCATATTCTCGGTATCAATTAAATTACCAACCTGCTTTTCGGTAAGCTCTTCATCATCCTGAGAAAGCAGTAACCACAGTAAATAACGGATTGCCGCGATAGATCCATCCTTCATCTTTTCAAAGGCGGCCTGAATACTGCCGTATCGTTCCTCCATATCGGCCATTGCATTTAAAGTAAAGCGGGCCGTACGGGGCACACCGTCACCCAAGTCAATAGTACGAGCAGTCTTCATTGCTTTAAGATTTGCCATGATGTTTTTCCTTTTAGTCGCCTAAATAAACTTGTATAACTTTGTAATAAAGCACCCTAGTACTTAGTCTAGCTAAGTACCAGGGAATGCTTCACACACTTTTTACAAAGTAGCCTAATTGGTAGCACTAGGTAAGGCTGCCCAATCGTTAGTAGTGTCATCAACAGCCAGCTGACCAGTATCATCAGTAGGCAGCGTAACAGGCGTATTAGCGGCCACTGCGGCCGTCGGTGCCACGGACTTACCAGCAGCAGGCATAGTCACACTAGTAAACCAAGCTTTAATAGTCTCTGAATCTGCTGTTGTATCATCCTCATCCATCTCATACTTATAAGGAAACTTTGTCTCACTATCGATAGTATACCCAAACATTAAGCGTACAAAGTTACCATTAATAGTATCAGACTGCCAATTAATTGAATCACCCTTAGTCTCATTGTCGTCCTCGGGATCCTGGAACTTACCCTTGTACAGCCAGCAATAACGGTAATGACCGTTAGACTTAAGCGACTTAAAGCCAATGGCAACCCAAGGCGGCACGTCATTAGAAGATGAAACTAGACCGCCCTTGCTGTCAGTCTTCTTGCCTAATAAATCCACCTTATTCTTAGTTGACAGATAGTTTTTCTGAATCTCAACTTCTACCTGTCCAATGGTCGTTGCAGTCTCGAGAGGGCCATCATCTGCAAATAAAGTATCTGTACTGCCATTTGGATTGATATTTAATGACATCAAACCAGGCGCCGCCTGCGGTGTATCATACACAGGTGCCGCTGCAGCAGTATCTTCAGTGGTCATCTTGGCATAAACAAAGTTACTAACGCCAATACGTGTAGCCATCATACCTCCTTAAGAATCATTTTCAGTAGTTACACCCATATTAAAACCATACACTACGCGATTGCTTTCATCCTCATCTAATTTGAAGGGAGTTTGGCGTAGACTTGTCTGAGTGAATCGACCATTAAAGTCGATACGACCAGACTCATCTAGGCTAGACTGGATGAGTCTAAAAGCGCGTAGTGCAGCGGTTTGTGCAAGAATTGCAGACGGCTCTCTACAGATAACCTGAACGCTACGATGAACTGCAGGTTCATAAGGCTCTATAGGCATGCCAGGATATTCAAAAACTACGACACAAGAATCTGGGGCTTCTGGTAATTTATCCCAAAAGGCGTCTACTCCCAGCCCTTTATAAATACCGTTATCTACAAAGTATTGCAATATATCTTCAAGTAATAAGCTCATTTTGCTTTTTTACTCCATACTATACGTACCACACCTGGTGCTACCTCTATTCGATGCTTCTTATAGCCCTGCTCCTTAGCATATGCATCAAGGTATCTGTCTTTCATCTGCTCTTCATTGCCATACTTTTTACGTTGTACAGCTCTATATCTGGCAGATGAACCAACATTATTCTTATTTTGATAAGCATAATGCGCGCGGTATTTTTTACGCTGAAATCTAGCGTTTACATAGGCTCGCTCGGACTGTGCTGTTTTCTTAGTAGTTTTACGCCCAGTAGGCACTTTACCGTCAAGTGGATACGGCAGTATCTTACCTTTGTGCTGCGCTGTAAAACCAGATTTTTGTCGTTGCATACGCTTAAGGAATTTTTCTTTAGATTCCTCGGATTTGAATTGCTTCGGCGCCCCAGCGACACGAATAGTTGGGCCTGTTAAGATAGATTGCAGCGACTCTTTATTGGCCCTATAAAAGTCTGCCACGTGCATGTACAGCGCTTTCTCAAAAAACTTAGCTTCGCCATTTTTATGTGCTTGACCAAGATCCTCATGTACTATAGTGGCATATGCGCTAGCAGGCTTACCTGTACGAGGATTAGTAGGATTACGAAAAATGCCATAACCCATGCGAGCACTGTACCCCTTGTTCTTACCTAATCTAGTAACTTTATATCCCGCACTTCTAGCTAATGTGCCGGTATCAATCGGCACTAATTTATTAGCATCTAATAATACATCCTCGCAAAAGTCCATTATATCTTCTTTGGCATACTCGCCAACAGCAGAAACAAGTGCATCTACATTGCGTTTAAAGCTACGTATACTACGCTCATCAACTTTCATTGTAACAGAAGCATCTTTATAAGTAGCCATTATAAATATGCAACTCCTATACTCATTGAGGCAGTACTACCATCAAAATAACTAGAGGAAGTTATAACATTAAATGCTTTGCCAGATATAATAATTTGATCATTCTCACTAATGGATATACCAGCAAGGTCATAGTAAACTTGTGAGCTACTGGTGACTTCTCTAGCATTAGATGTGTTTACTACTTGCATCTGGCCAACATAGTAACCAAGAAAATCAACAGCTTCGTCAAATAACTTATCGGCGGCAGGAGACATACCAACATATCGCTTTAATTGCATGGGATATTTCAGCCATTGTTTCAGGGACTCATACATAATCGCCACGACCAATCGCGGGTGGGTTATCCATCATGCCCTTATAGAATAATTTTGGTGATTGATACTTAGGCAACGAAAGGCCTTTAATGGCTAATTTCTTCTTAGCCGCAGCAGCGCGCTCATTAAAATAGGCTAAACGAGCAGAAGGATCTTCAGATTGTGGGCCTAAGGAGCGCTTTATTGAATAGGCGAATTTAGTAGCTGCTGTACGGAACGCATGGTACTCTAGTGCATCTGGATTGTCTTTATATGTATCTACAAGGTATGCTAACTCTTGATCTGTGAATAAAGGCGCATCCGGATTAGTATCCTGAAGCTTAAAACGCAATGCATCCACTTCAGATGTAGACGGGTCGCCTGAGTACGTCCAAGACATGTAACCTCCTTCAAAAATCAAGAAATAGCACTTTGTATAAGTCATTATGGCAGTACCCTGGTACCTATCTTATATAAGTACCAGGGCATGCTTCACACACTTTTTACAGAGTAGGTCTTACCAGCTACCTAATGAATCTACTTGTACATCTGAAGTAGCTTCTACGCAAGACTCTTCCTTCAGAGTAACTGCATCCTGCTCATTAGAGGAAGATGTAATAGGTACGGCAACCTCATCCGTAGGTAAATCAATACAGTACCGATTCTTAAAGTATTCTGACCAAAAGTCTCGATCACAGGTATCTACATTGATAATATGCTTATCAGCTAATCGTGATTTAAAGGCACGTACATCAGCAGGCTCTACTCGGTCGCCTACTTTGAAGATGCCTTTAGCATCACGAAATGTACGCGTTACGATATACATTACGACACCGCACCACTAAAGAAGATGCCAAGATCCTTACTGATCTGCTTACAATCAAACGCCATCTCACCTTCAATACGCTCAGTACCAAGGCCAAGCGAATCCATAGGCAAGCGAACAATACGGTTACCAAACGCCCCAGCACCCTCAAGGCCCGTCCAAGCAAAGATATAACCAGCAGACGGCTGACGTAAACCAGGAGCAGGTGCAGAATAACAAAGGAACGCATTCTTACCATAGATAAAATCAACATCATCCGTGGCGCCCTTATCTGCAGAATTAACTACGGCCCAGGCCACTAATACGCGATCAACCTCAAAAAGCGTCGCCAACAGATCAGTAGTAACGATGCCCTTCTGAGTATACTTAATGCGGTCAAGAATGTCATAATGATTCTTTAGCACATTAAAAACATAGGGAGACAGCACTAAAGTATTAGGTCGGTATGACGTCTCTGAGGCCATTGCAATACTAGCAGACGTAATATCACGAATGGGATCCGAACCTTCCTTATCCCACTGCATAAATTCCTTATCGCCAGTACCCTTTTCTGAGCCGGTCATATCCGTGCCCCAAACACCCGTCTTGAAGAAGGTGCTTGCCCAAGACATCTCACGACGAATGAGCATCTTCTGAGTAACAAAGGTGGTAGCATCCTGATCAGCGTTCAAAGGCTCATCATAATTCAAGCGTTCCTCAGGCGCAATATCCTTATGGAAGGCGTGCTTACGACAGAAGTAAGGCTCCTGCGCCTCAACGCCATAATCACCGCCAGCGCTCTCAGAGAAGGCTGCACGTTCACGAGCCTCATCGCGCATGAAATCGCCCTTATTATACTTATAATACAGGTCAGACTGACGGCGAACACCAATAGTAGGGAAGACCTGGTCAGCAATAAAGTTAGACTCATTCTGTAAATACGCCACAGAAATATTAGTCATTGCGCGATCAATATGCGCGGAAGACATATTAGGCATTCAAAAACCTCCTTTCAACTACAGCTTAATAGTAATCAGATCACCAGCAGAGCCGCCAGTAACTGCAAAGAAACCAGCGGTACGTGCGTTAGTATCAGTAGGCGCTGTAGCTTTAGTAGCTTTACCATCAGTAGTAGGCACGACCATATCACCGGCAGCAACAGTGCCTGCTGCCTCGACCATCACCAGACCAGCAGATGCAATGGATAAAGGTCGACCATTCTTAGCCTCTGTGTAAGAAACGCCCATAATCGGATCCTCCGCGGTGGTAGCATGCTCGCAACCACCCTGGGCATTAACCTTTACAAAACGACGAATTTCAACATCTGCAGTTGTATTTAATGTAAACTGACCACAAGGAACTTCAAACGCATTCATTAGTTAGCACCACCCTTCAGGTACTCACGGTATAAGTCAGGCTGCTCACTAATAACGGCGGCCACGGCAGCTTCCTTAGAAATATTACGAGACTTAGCAATATCCTTTGCAGATGCCTCAATCTTACCCCAGGCATCTTCTGCTGAAGCAGTAAAAGTATTTGTAGCATTGCTCTTACCTACTTCAGTAAGAACGGTTGCTTCAATGCCCTTTGCAATAGCCGACAGCATTTCAATACCTGCGGTATCATTTGACTTTTCAATGAAATCTACTAACTTGGCCTTTTCTACGGGCAGCGCTTTAAGTTCTTCAGCTTTTGCCTCAGCTTCTGCGCGCTTTTCCTTGGCTAATGCAGCCTTAGCGATTTCTTCTGCAGCGTCCTTCTGCTTAGTGATGCGCTCAAAGTACTCGCGTACCTGAGGGTCTAAGCCCTCAATACTTTTTGCAAGCTGCTCATCCTCATCAAATGGCACAGTACCTTCAGCTGCTTTCTTAGCCTCATCTGCAGCGGCCTCAGCCGCCTCCTTATCCTGCTTGGCCTTTTCAAGATCTGCCTGTAATGAGACAATCGTGGCATTTGCAGTACTCAGGGCCGCATCGGACTCATCTTTTGCCTTTGATAAGGCAGAGACATGCTCATTAATAACAGTAGCATACTCAGGCTTCATCTTATGCATGAGCTCTTCAAAATCCACTAGCTTCAACTCCTTTCCTTTAAACAAAGTTACAAATGCCGCTGAATTAGCCCCTTCAGGAACTAAGTCGACTCGATTAATTTTTAGATTCTTTAGCTCAGTAGGCACTAATTCGCAACTCCCTTCACAAAGTCTAGCCGACATTTAAAGGACCACTGCCCTTCATAAATATTATACGGTATTATAGAGCTCTTTTTCGCTGAATTATACTGCAATGCGTTTCCCTGTGCCCTGTATAGAAAACATCTTGTATTCTCCAGATTTAACTTTATTTATTGCATCTTCGCTAAATAACTTTACAGTAATAAACCAGCCTTCTGGCACAACACCTTCTGGTATACCCATAGCTGCTTGTTTATCCTTAGTAAAGACAATTGATTCTACTACCTTACCAATTGGGTCACCTTCATGCATTTCGCCGCCATCTTGGTAATTCAGCATAAAATCTATGGCAGCATTCTCCAGCTCATCTGGCGCAATAATATCTCCTTGCCAATCTAAGGGTATAGACCCATCTGCATTTTTAGAAACGTTTGCCCAACCGCTGACTAAACCTTTTTCTGCTGCTTGACCCTTAAGTACTGTAAAAGTAATTGAAGTAGTAGAATGTGTATCTATACCGCCCTCAGAAAACTCACCAGTAATTGGATCAAGAAAAATAGCGGGCTCGTGGGTGCTAGTTGATGTATAAAAGTCTTCTATAAGCATATCTTCGTACTCATCAATTGAGTGCGATTCATATAAACGCGTGCTCATTAGTAACTTTCCTCTCCAGTCATACGATTAGTTTCATTCTGTTCGAATACTTTCATGGAAGAATCATCGGCATTATTAAATGATGGATCTATGCTACTGTCATTTTGTATGGTGTCCGAGTAAATTTCATTAAATTCATCAATAGAAATTTGTGGCATAGACATTAAGCTACGCACATAGTTATTTAAGCTAAAGTCCCGTGTTAAGTCAAGACCCATGGCACGAAGCATAACTGCCACTTCTTTAAGTGACGGCGTATTAATTTGACCTGGAACAATTTTTGGATAATTTTCAAGCTGCCAATTATTCATTTGAAATAATTGTGGTATAGCCTTTTGATTAAATTCATCTGCAATGTTACTTAATTGTGCCTGTAGAGCATTAGATAACATGCTTTGCTTTACGTCAGCCATAGCAAAGGATCCGGCCTTTGAGCCGTTACCAATTAGGACAATATCTGAAAGCATAGTAATAGCTATACGATTATCATAACGCTCAATAACATCGCCAATACTAATTTGCCTAGAAGAACTAGATGATAACAACGAAATGTCCCAGCCAGCAGGCATAATTAAGCCTTCTTGTGAATCTCGGCGCACAGATGATACTAAATCCTCCGCCATATGCAAAAGCTTAACCATTCGTGGGTCTGTCTCATCCCAAAGGTCCAAATCTTCAGGTGTTTTTAAAACTGGCAGACCCGCAAGATCACGCTCTATGCCAATGCCCTCAATTTCCTCAAAGCGTTGTTTGAAGTAGTAAGGTCTATATGCATTACGCAGTAAGGATTTACCTTCAGGATTGCCACGACTAATACGTGTCCTAAACAGTAGCCCTTTAGACAATGGTATTGTAATAAGCTTATATGTTGGTTCAGGTCGCTGCGTAAAAGCTACAACGTCTCCTGTTTCAGGATCAAACTCCCAGCGTTCCCAGGAAGCTTGCGATCGTATAGGGAAGCCACGCCAACCAAACTTACCATCGGTGTATTTACTATGATACGTAGGCTTCTTCTCTGTAGGTCCTCGCCGTACCTTATATAAAATTTCATGGAATGACCAGCCATATGTTAGCATAGATAATATTTCACTAATAGTGTTAGCCCAAGAAGTCTCCATATCGTCCATGCAACCTTGCACAAAATTAGCTGCGTCAATATCCGTGGACTCTTCTGATGCAGCCTCAACGCGCCAATCTGCTCCACGTATAAGCATCTCGGCTAAATATAGTATCGCACCCACTACTGGATCATTATCAGCCATCTGCTGATATACCTTACCTGCTCTTGGCCAACGTAACTCGGGTAAGAATTCCTCATACACATACCCTGAATTTTGGCGAAGACCTACGATACCCAGTTGATTCATGCCACTGGGCTGCCGTGCTTTGCCTACATTCTCCACTTAGACCCTCCATTCGTTTTTGACCAATAAGAACCACCTAATTTAGATATACCTTGGGGCGCATGCATAACTGCGGATTTTGCGAAATGATTATAAGCATCACTAACCGCGTCTACCATATCATCATGTGAGCCATATGGAAAAGAATCTAGCTCATCGTAAAAAACACCTTTATTACGACATCTACGTAGAATGCAGACTTTACCGGCTTGGCAAGCTGCTGAAAATAAGCTGGCCCGTTCGGTCTTACTACCTGTTAGGCGCAGACCATCAAAGTTAAACTCAGGTAAGATATTACGCTTATAATGGTCTGTAACCATCTCACCAGAAGAGCCAGGCTCTTGTTCCATTCGTACATCGCACCTACGGCCATCTCCTTCTGCCATAGTACGGATGAGTTGCTCAACTTCCATAGGCTTCTTACGATCCCTAGTCACATCTAAGATGTAGTAAATGCCCCCGTAGTACCCCATCTTAATGCTGGCAGTATAGTCGGGATCTAAGTTTTTGCGCTTTCCCTTAGATCCCTTGGCTTCTGTTGATGCAGTGTCCCAGCAACGCACCAGCTTCATGTTAGAAGGTAAATCTGCTTCATCTATTTCTGTTAGCCAATCGCGACTAAACATGTCACCTGCTTCACGTATTTCCCAGTTACCGTTTAATAATTGGTCACGTGTCACAGGATCGAGCTCTTCAAGTGACTCAATGTAGTCATCAGTATCTACATATGGATTATCATAAATACCTGCTGGAATAAATACGCGACTATTGCGATTCAAAAAGAAACGCTCGTAATACCATTCACCATATCGGCCTCCTGGGTTACACGTAGCCCTAAATCTAGATGGGACATTGACATCTGTTGTTTTACGAAGACGACTGAACATATATGTATAATTACTAGGCAAAATTTGAGTGCACTCATCGATGCCTATATAGTTAAATTCTGCGCCTTGGTAACGCTCACAGTCCCCCTCATTCTCAAGGTACCCAAATGATAAAGTAGCACCTGATGGAAACGTATACATCTTTTGTTTCTCACTCCAGTGAATTTCCTTTGATTGCACCCATGGCAAAAACCATCTACGTGCTACATCCATTAATGCACCAGGCAAGGCAAGATCAGCATACGTTCTACGGAACAAGATGGCTGAGTACTCTGGAACATCCACAAACTGAGTGGCGGCCATTAATTGGCCAATTGACTTACCTCCAGAAGCGGCACCGCCATACAATACTTCTTTAACGTCGTTAACTAAAAGAAATGCAGCCTGTTTAGGCGTCGGCTTATATGGGCAATATTTACTTAACTTGGGCGTAAGCAGCTCATTAAGCCTAAAATTATCCATACTAGATAGATCGGACATGTTATCACCTACATATTAGCAAATATAGCTGGTAAGTTCGGCAAACCGGTATAACCGGCAAATGACGCATGCGTGTTGAAAGAGATAGGCATACCTATAGGCCGTAGCATATAGTCATCATGCTCCTTAAGCAGCCCAGCAGTATATCCAGAGGATCCCTTAGTTAAAGCAGCCAATGTAATACTAGTAATAGCAGTGCCAGTGGCGGTAGTAGCCTGTATGCCGCCTACCTGCACCCACGAATTTGACCAGGTAAGCGATGAAACTGTGGGGTACGATAGCTGTATAGTAAAGGGTGCCAGTACGCGCATCATGTCTTTAATGGTCGTTGGGTCTATAGTTCTAGCAGTACTGCCTAATAGGTCAGACCAAAACGTGCTTGACACTATTGCTGTACTATTAGATATCGAAGAGATGTCTAAACGCACAATAGGCGTTAAGCATCTCCAGGTAGTGTTAGTTGAGTCAGAGACCCATACTATACCACTAGGTGCCTCTACTGTCCATCTAAAGCCATTATTACCTGCGTTTCCGTACTCACTACCTGTGTAAACCATCGCCTCCGCTGTTACAAAAAAGCCATCAGGCAATAACGCAGGCTTTTTGCCTAGAGAAGACGTACTGTCCATTTCCTGTGATATAGCCGCCGGAACGTACCAACGGCCCGGCGCTTGCGGTTGAGTGACACTCTTGCTATCCAACAAGCGTACTATAGTCCCATGATTGCCTAACCCCAATAAATAAAAGGTATCTATTAGAGCATTTTTTGAAGTAACCCCAGTGCCGCCATTCTTTAATGGTAGCGTGCCAGTAGCTTTACTCAAATCTACATCGCTAGCAGGTGGTTCTGGTGCAGAGAGCTCTCCGGCATCTGACAAAGACAGCCCATTACCTATAGAGCGTATGCCTGCTCCTACGGCCTCCCATGACGACCACGTCGATTTAGAAGACGTGTATATACGGGAAAAAATACGCGACGTATTAAATGCTAGCAAAGTCTGCCTAATTACAGTAGTCCCAATAGCCGATGAAACAAACATGGAAAATGGTACGGATACTGGACAATTTTTAAAAGAACCAACTAGCAAAAGATTAGAGGCACAATAAGTGGTGCCTATGGCCGTATAAGCATTTAAATCGGCGCCTTTAGGTATCTCTATGGATGAATCAGGAGCACCAATGTATGGTACATTAAGTTTTGCAGCCGCCTCTACTTCATTCGTCGCCTCAGTGCCGCCATGCTCTAATGGCAGAATGCCTTCTGCAATAGTAGATGCATTGACGTGTATTGTTTCTACGCCATTAATAGCAGTCCTAGCCAAACCAGTAGCGATATTTAAATCTTTTGAGTACCACTTGCCCCAAGAATTATTCCAGTATTGGCGCTCATAAGTACACCTGTATGAGCTAGCTGCATTAAGAGATCCATGTGGGGAGTACCTCTGTATACGCGCCCCAGCTGGATCCCCATAAACTTCTAAAATACCATAGCTGTACACGTTCGCTGGCCCATTTGCAGACGTCAATCCCGTCAAATCTACTGTGTATGTCCCTACCTCAGTGACATCGTTAAATGACTCTATAGAGCCTTTCTGTACACGACTACGTGATAGTAGCTTGCCAAAGGCTGCAGAAGCACTTGTGGCTCCAGTGCCACCATGCGCTACACTTAAAAGGCCAGTAGCCTTACTCAAATCTATGCTGCTGGCAGGTTGCTTTATTGCTGAGAGCTCTCCATCATTTGACAAAGATAAACCGTTACCTATGGAACATATGCCTGCACCTACGGCCTCCCATGAAGACCATGTGGCACCCGATGCACATAGTCTACGGTATATACGAGATGTATTGTATTCTAAAAGTACTTGGCTTATGTAAGATCCGGTGCCTGTTGGAGAAGTAACAAACAACGTAAAAGCATGATGTATAGGGCAATTACGTAAACTAGCAACCTTACGATCTAAGTCGCAGGCCCAACAGGAACCAACAGTAGTTAAGGTATTTAAGTCAGTACCTTCCATAATAATATTATCTGTATCGAAAACACCTATGAATGGCACATTAAGATTTTTGGCGGCATTAAAAGATGTCGTCGACCCTGTGCCGCCCTTATTAATAGGCACAGGAACCTCTATACCCGCAGAACCTTCCTGTTCTAACTTCTTTATGCGCTTCCGATTAATGCTTACCTGCTTACCAGCCTCTACGAAATAATTAACTGTGGACTGTGTTGGGAGCTCTGCATCTGTCCAGACGTTGATGATACTATCCGGCGCTGCAGGCATCTCTATGGGCTCAAGTTTATACTTAACTGGTTCAATGGTATAATAATAATCTACTGGGTGCTCCCCTAACCAAGAGTGCATGTCAGATTCAATAGTGCTAGAGTCTTTTGGTATACTAGATGGTACAGAAATTCTCATATATAAAATTTGCGACGGGAACAGTACCCAAGAAGCAAAACCATCAACATAAGGATTACCAATACCAAGCACTGACATATGCGTATTATCGTATAACGAAGATGCCAAACTAGATCTGGGTAGTTTAGTCGTGTCAGCAAGAATACCTTCCCAGTAAGGAATGCCAGATTTACTGCTGTGTATCACACCACCTGTAGCCTCGTTAGAGTTGACATGCCAAGTATTAGCTACGAGCTCAACGTTACCTTCTTCGTCAACCTCTATGCGATCAGCAGTCCCCTCCGGGAGCTTTGCTAAATAAGGGTGCTCGGCTGGCAGGGCGAGGGTATACTGCTGGCAAGAATATGGCACAAACTCACCCGATGCAGTTTGGACTTCAAGCGCTAACTTAAAATCTGCAGTATACTTTGCAATGCCTGTACCGTCCTTCCACTCTGCTGCACAACAAATTGCTAGCCAAACAAAGTCTTTACCAGGAATAGTGAAAGGCGTAATATCCTTAAATAACTCCTCAGTTTGACGCCAGATATGCTTATTAGCATCAGAAATATCAGATTTGGATTTATAAGCAGCAATAGAAAGCAGTGCAGTTGGCGCATAGTTCTTTGCCTGTATTCGGTATGCGCCAGGCGGTATCCTTATAGCTACGCCAAAGCCTGATGATGCCTTAGATGTAAGCGGCAGTGTACAAACAGTCTTTAAGTCAATAGTGGCAATGCCGATAGAGTATAGAGCACCATAATAAGTAGAGGTATCAAGTATATTCCTGCCACAGACATTAACTACTGGGTTCTCTATGACTGTAATATCCTGTGGATAGTCTGGGCTTGGAGACGGCTTTCCGCCTGTATAAGGCTCCCAAGTAGTGACTGAGGCGCCCACTGCGCAAATTACCTTAATCTTAAATTCAGGAGTATTAGCAGGTATGCTAAAACAGATATTGTTTATATCTTGCGTAATAAGGGCCGTTTCATTAGCTTTAGTGCCAATATTAGGTAGTCGTATTAAGTCAGTAGAATCTCTACGTAGATAAATACCTACGTTATCCCTGCCACCCTGTACATACACAGCATATCTAGTGCCGTCGGAGCCTGCAGGAATAGGCGTATTTAGTACAATCAGCAGGTATTGCATAGCGGTGGACGTATTCTTTAAAGTATAGTACTCACCATCGAATGTAACAGAGGCGCCGTTTAACTCTGCGGTTGTCTTAGGGACGTCTAGCAGTTGTAAGCCAGTTGTTGTTTGCTGAGAGTACGCCCCCTCAATAGTAAGCCCAAGAATACCAGAGCCAGCAAAAGCATTCTCAGCATGTGCAATAATGCCAGCTGCACTTGACTCAACTACACCGCTGCCTGCAGGTCCCTGTGGCCCTGTAGCGCCAGTTGGACCTGCTTCACCACGGGCACCCTGCGGACCAGTAGGGCCAACTGGTCCTGTAGCGCCAGTATCACCTGTCTCACCACGAGGTCCCTGTGGGCCTATAGGTCCAGCCGGCCCTGTAGCGCCAGTAGCACCTTTCTCGCCTTTCTCGCCCTTATCGCCCTTATCGCCTTTAGCGCCTGTATCTCCTTTATCACCCTTAGAACCCACCACTAATTGAAGATCTAAATCTGCCATAATGCTCCTATACAAGTAAGCACCTGAGTGCAATACTCAGGTGCTATCTGTCTACTTCTTAACTTCTCTTACTATAGAAGTTACTGAAGACCCGTCATTAACCTCAGGGATGCCTTTAAGACTCATTGCTACAGATAAAACCATCATAGTTACTGTCGCACCTAAAATATATGACCAATTTAAATCTACGACGTTGATCATATCAGAACCAATTAGAACTACCAGAGCCTCACCGGCAGTCTTAATAGCACGAATCCCTGTGGCAATTGCCCAGCCCTCTAATGCAGCTAAGTACTCTTGCACTACACCACTCTCTTTCCTTGGACTATTACTGCGTGAATATCGCCCACCATATCATGTGTTTCCGAAACTGCAGAACCCATCTGTGCACTATTTCCCCTGGATATATTTATATCCGTAGACAATGTACTCATAGCAGTTGCAATTGCTCTATTACTGTCTGCGGTATCATGCATAGCATCAATCATCCTGGCATTATTGGATGCCATTTCCATTTCACGCTCATTGCGTAGCTTTAATTCATTTGCTTTACGATCTTCTGCTCGACCATCAAGCTCTAACCTACGCATTTGTATGTCATGCCAAGTAGGTAATGCCTTAATAACTACGAATGCGATTATAGTCAATAAACCAATGCAAAATAGCCACATTGGTCCATTAGCCCCAAGAGAATCAATAAAGTGTACATATGTTGTATCCGTGGGCATATTAAACCTATCGGTAGGACTCAATCATTTGCTTCATGCTGTTAAGCTCTTCAGCGGCATTGGCTGTGAGCCATTCGCGCATTTCCTTTATGTTTTCCTCAACGGGACGATCATTCAACAGACGATCCACCTGTGCATAAAGCTTGCTATAGTGCTCCATTTCTGTGCGTGCTAAACTAATGTACAGATCCGCTAAAGAAGGATCAGATGCTTTATGCTTTAGGGCGCACTTTGCGTAATTATAAGAATCCGCCTTCTCACTCTTCATCTGATCTAACAATGTCATAATAGAATGCATATTATGCCTCCTTTATGACAATCACATTAGCAATACGAATGGCATTAGCATTAACCGACCGGACATTCAAAGTCACCAACGGAGATGCTGCAGGAACAGTAATCATAGCATTAAAAGCAGAAGAAGCATTGTTACCTGCTGTACCAACAGTATCTATACTATGAGCCCCAGGAATCGCCATACCATTGCGGTAAAGCTGTAGTTCAACGGGACCAGCTTCTGCTGGCACTGATGTGACATTTACCTGCACGCTATATACGCCAGGACGCTCAATAGTGATATTCTGGCCATCACATTGAATACACTTATTTGCCACAGTTACATTTGTGTAGATAAGGTTACCACCTGCTTCGATTGAAGCTGTACTAGCATTATCATATACAAAGCGACCAATTGTTTTGCATCCCATAATAAGATCCTTTCCTGCATAGCAGGGCGAAACTAATCGCCCTGCTATACTTCCGAAGTTGGACGGCACTAAAAGTTGACACCACAACCACAGTTGGTGTTAAAGTAAGGATTTACACCAGCCGTAAAAGTGGTAGCATTAGGATAACGAACCACTCCGCACATTGCAGACTGGAGCTGCAGCTGATTAATCTGATTCTGCATCTCAGCCATACGATTAGTGGTAAGAGCATCAAGAATTTTCTGCGTCTGCTCAGTGGTCGTCTTATTAATCTCAGCAGTATTAATTGCACCATTATAATTAACGGAGTCAATCGCACGCTGAGTCTGGCAGCAACAAGAAGCTAACTGCTGCTGAAGGTTAGCCTGACCAAGTGCGACTTCCTTGCCAAGCTGACCAATATTGCCCTGCATCGCATAACCAAGGTTGCAAATACCATTACCAAGCATTGCTGTCTGATTCTGGTTCTGATCATTCAAGCGGCCAACTGCATTCTCAAGGTTATTAAAGTTCATAGCGTTGCATAAGCCGGCCTCAGTCACAAGGCCATCTGCATTAGCAGGCATATTGCGACCTCCCCAGCCATTAGCGCCAAACATGAACAAGAACAGAACAATAATCCACCAAGCGCCAAAATCATCATCGTTATTATGCATAACGGCAGCTAAATCAGATAAATTGTAACCAGCATCCATAGTAGGATCCTTTCCGAAGAATTACATAAGACCCATTGATTTCGCAATCTGTTGGGCCTTTTGTTTGTACTCTTCAGACTCTGTGGCAGAAATACCACGTTCTTTAATCAAGCGTTCTACTTCCATCTTTGCCTGCTGAGGATTCGTTGACTTAATAAAATCTAACAATTGAGCAGTGTTATTCTGCTGCCCAGCCATTGGCTTCCTCTGATTGAACAGTGGATTCATTCTTACCTCCGTTCATAAGCATAGATTTCAGTTCTTCGAACTCCTGGCGAGTAACATATTGATTATTAGAAGGACTGCTAGAAATTTCATGAAACTCATAGGCCTTCAGAGTAGCAATACCATTGTAATCAACATCTTTTATGAAGAACCGTTGTGTATTTTGGTCCATAAGTAATGCTTTATTGCCCATAGGCACCATACAAGCCTTAGCGCCCTCAAGACCATCTACGAATCTAACACCTTGTATGTCATTGGATTGCTGTGGACGATATGGGCTTTGATATGGAAATTGCACACTTGGATTATACATTGGTACTCCAAAGTTTTCGTACATAGGTACCGCCTCCAATTGTTACTCGACTTTTTGTGACTCTTCTAGCCGTTTTTCAGATGCATCCAATGCATCATAATAAGCTTGTGCCACTTCCTCAATCTCTGCAATGTCCGCTTCACCGAACAATCCAGAGTCAAGATGTGCATAGGCTTTATCAAGCCAAAATGCAACATCTCGTGACGCTGCTATTTCTTTTTTGATAGACCGCAACGTCAGATCATGTCTTACTTTGCTTCGTACTGCCATTTAAATCCTCCCTTCCCTAATTTTCCGATATATTGGCTAACGCCTTTTCCAAATTACCTATGACTATGCTAGCATCTTGTACATAGGCAACTGTGGACTATGGTATATGTCAGCATCATTGCCTCTAGATAGATGCTTGCCTACAGATCCTTCGCCAATCAAAGATCCGATTCATCCTATCCTGATTAAAGTCACACTGCCCCATCATATAGTCTCGCCAGTCTTGCTCATCTCTGGCCTCGCTGCAACGCTCGCAGGCAGGCACTATATTACTCGGAGTACCTTGGCCGCCCTGTGACAGCGGCACCAAATAGTCTGCATACAATGTATGCCTAGTTGTGCCACAGTATGCACACTCCCCATTGAAGAAAGTCAAGCATGTTAACCATGCTGCATCATCACCACATTTACAGCTCATCTGTTGTTGCCACCACCTCAGTCGTAGTTGTTTGCCTCACACCAACACGTGCACCATTAACTTGCAATACGCCTGCCTGCTGAAGTATCCCAACCACCTCAGCCATGTCATCTACGGACAAGCCCTTGCTATTCTCATGCACTTGGTCATCCTGCTGACCGGTGACACTCCTAGGCATGTTGTCGATGTCCATCGCAGTATCTCGCTCCACAGCGTCTAACGCATCGCGGCCTGTCTGCTCCAGACGTTGCGTCTCCTTGAGCAACGCTACCAACTCATTGGGTGTCAAGTCCTCAGGGTCAAGAGCGTCTACAGCCTTCACCATCTTAGCCCTCATTCGCTCGCCAAGTGTAATATGGTCCTCGACCATGCGTCGCTTGGCAGCACGTAGCTCAGCGGTCCGGTCTGCGTTGACCTCGCGCACCCAACTCTGCAGACGTGCAGGCCACGTCCACATCGTAGCTACACGCTGCACCTTCCCTGTACTGACACCAGTGTCATTGGCCACGCGTGTCACAGTCGGGCGTACCTCAGGCCACAAGGCTCTGTAGTACTCCCACAGCTCGTACTCCTCATTGCTCTCACCAGGCTGCTGTTCCCAGGGTGGGATGCCTAGCTCCAATGCGCACTCCAGCCAATGAGAGTTATCTCGTTTCGCTGTGTTGATGTCATGCCGCGCCGCGGCAGCGCAGCTCACACAGTAGTCTCGATCCGCGGATGACCTCTTGACCTTAATGCCAAATGCTTGTCCGCAACCGCGGCACGTCTCTACAATGGTGCCTGGTCGCAGCACCTCCGCCTCAACAGCAATCACCGCAGAGGGCGCCGTGGCACTGTGTTCCTTTGTTAATGTATCCACATTAAGCACCTCCGTTTATTATCGCTCTACTTAATTATACGAAGAGGTAGAGCCACTTTTCTACGGGCACCACTTATTTCTTATTATCCAATAAGGAATTACTTTGTAAAAAGTGTGTGAACATAAGAGGCTAAGTACCCAGGGTATATAATAATAGGCTATTCTATGATACTCACACAAGGCTAAAAATAGGCCCTTGAGAATATCTACGGTCTATTTCTCATCCTGTAGAGCATAATCGTGCATTGCACCATTCAGGGACGCGGCGGCGCAGTGTTATCTACGGTCTAACTTACTATTTCTCTGGGATACTGTGCTGCGCCGCCCGAGGCGGCGATAATGGGTTGCTGTGATTCTGTTAGGCGTCTATGCATGTTGACTTTTGTCTCGTTAATGCTGCGATGCATACTACATGATGGCTATAATACAGGGCGACTATAGCACTGCGCCACTGCGCCACTGCGCCACTGCGCCACCGCACTACATAACGACTATAATACCTCGACACTGCGCCGCTGCGCCGCATCTGGTGGTTTACACGACTATGCTGGACCGCCGCGCCGCTTATCCCCGGTTTTTTGTGTGCGGGTATATTGTAATAATAGGTTATAAACGTTTCGAAGGAAACTATAAAGCTTCTTTGTTACTTTCTTCTAGAAGAAAGTAAAAAAGATACCGACCATTAGGTCGGTATCTTTTCGTTTTTACTGGTTGAGTTGAGCCTGGAGCTCGGCCAACTTCAGCTGTGCCTGAAGAGTGTCACGATGTGCGATAAACGCATCACGGACGGGGGCAAGCTCGTCCATTCGGCTGGGATAAACGCAGATAAGACTCTGCAAGGACTTAACGCCCTTGACAGTCGTCTCAAGGTCGAGTGAGTCAATCTCCGCTTGGGTGTACGTCGAATACGAGTGGGAGCGCCTCGTGGGGAACCGCTTAGCCTTGATAGCCGCGATTTCAGCGTATTGCTTTGTAATATCTTCGTACTTCTTGACGTCGCCCTTCTGCTTGGCGTGCGTCTTCTGCGACGCAAGCGCCTTGAGCTTACGCACCATTTCAACCTGGGAAGCGGTCTTGGCGTTGAAAGTCTTGGAAGCGGTCATGATTGGTCCTTTCTGTCGTGACATTGACCTGTTCAATGTCGATGATTTAATTATAACATGAAGACGGGGAGCGGAGGACTAGAATTTTAAAATTTTTTGGTCCTTGAAAAATTTTAAAATTCTAGTCTGGAGGGACGAGCGAAATGTTATATTTCAAAGCATAGAAATTGAATAGGTCAATGTTATGACTGGTGAAAAGGCCAAGCATGACTGTTTACAAGATAAGCCTAATGTAAAACTACTTAGCTGAAATTGAGGTAAGTGTCGCTATAGCACGGATGCGCCGACAAGGGTGGACCTATGATGTATGACGTCCAAGGAGCTGAATCACGACTGGCAACGGTAACGTCCATGTGGCAGCAACGCATGGCTAATAGATTGCTTTGTCACTTTCTAATCTTTTAGAAAGTGACGGTCTTATAAATATGGCCGAGCTTGCTCGGCACAATTCGCCTACGAAGTAGGCGTTGTTTATTCCCTGCTTCTCTCTTATTCAAAATAAGAGAGAAGGCCTCTCCGGCAGGAGTCCAAAAACTAAATGCGGCCGCATAAAAGTCAATCCCAAAATTTCATAGGCTGACGGTATTGCTGAGTAAAAATAAGACCGGACAAGTAACCGGTCTTATATGCCTAAAGTTCAGGAACCTGATTAATGTTTATCAACTCTTCTCGCAAATCAATCAAGGGCGTAGCATCCAATTGATTACCGTTATAATTATTCAAGGCCAAGTCAATAATAACATCCAAAAGCTTAATAATCGTGCCGTGCATAATCAGATCCTTTCAACTTTTGAGTTTAACCTTTTCAAACTCACTAGTTATATTATAACACATCAGTAGCAATCAGGGAACTAAAACTTAAGGATCGCCACGGCGGGATAGCGCAGCGGTCAGTCTTAGTCACCTAGGACTAGCCGCGATACTGAATAAAAGAATGACCGCATTACTGCGGTCATTCTTTAGCATCTTATGAGCACATCAAAGCTTCTCGAACTGCCTCATTAATTGTCTGACCAATTGACTGTTCACAGCCATCAGTCAAAGTCATAATACTGATGGCTGCTTCTCGATCAATATACGCTAAAATCATGAAGACTGGCAACAACTGATCGGAAGTCTTAGCCGAATCATCTACTGTGCCGTCTTTCTCGACATAAATAAACTGTCGAAGCACTTCCAGTTGTTGTTCGTCGGACATCTGCTCATACTTACTGATAGCCATCATTTGATCCTTTCTCTTTAAGTTTGACGTATTTCAAACTTATAAATATATTATATCATATCAACTACAGTCAAAACACTAAATATTAAAGATCGCCACGGCGAGATTACATGTGCAGCCGATCCTGGTTACTCAAGATTAACTGCATCATTATATAAAAAATAGCCGCATCGATGCGGCTATTAAGTAGAATCTACTGGCTAGTCTTTGTACTCACTGCATTCGCAGCATGCTGCGCAACCATACGTATCTGCGTAGTCGCAGCCTCGGCACTCATAATTCGGAGACGCACCTTGATCCATATACGTCCAATCTGTGCCATACAAATAGATATCCGCATAGTCGTCTTCAGGCACAGCAGCCTCCTAAAGCTCAATGCCTTCACAATTATTGCCAAGGTATCCCAGCTGATCAACGTACCCTCGATAAAGATGATACATGATGGCTGCCACGTCATCCCAGCCATCAAAAGCCTCACAGAATTCGAATACGGCATCATCCACGTAGTCGTCTGAAATCGGACCCATATCTTCAGGCAAATCAATGCTGCCAAGATCTTTGACGTATAGTGTATTATCAGTATCATCTTCCTGAATGAACGGCTCCACATCGTAGATAACAAGCGAATCACAGCCCCAGGCAGCCCACACAAGCCTCTCAGTAGGCTCTTGATCACCAGACGGAGCACTTTCAGACAACTTGACAGGAGCGTACACTGCAGTGCAGCCGCCGCCCAAATAAGCTTGACGGGCACGGTCGGCTTTAATATCAAAATACTTATAAGTGGTCATGACTAAGTCCTTTCTACACTTGAGTTCAGGCCGTTCCAAACTCTCTACTTATATTATAGCATAACAGTGGCAATCAAAACACTAAAATATAGTGCCTAGGGTCACCGCCGCGGGAGTGCTCGTGCAGTCGATCTCAGTTATATAAAACTAAACCGCGTGCCATCACCGTACTTCAGCAACCCTGCGCCAACCATATAAAAGTTTTCGATAAACTTTTAAGCTATAAAACTGGAAAAGCCACGCTAATTAGCGTGGCTGATCCCAGTAGAAAGGCCCAGTACATGACTGGATATGAATTGTAAAATCTACAAGCCATACCCAGCCAGCACGCTGTTTATAAGCATGCGGGCTGGGCCATGGATGCGGGTTACTCGGACATGACGTCGATTTCAGCAGCCGCAGCCTCCGCAGCAGCCGCCTCCTCTGCGGCCTTCTGGCGGTTCTCCTGCTCAACCTGCTCCAGATATGCCGCCGGGTAGTTACCCTTTGCCAGCTCACGGCAAGCATTGATAATCGCGTAGCTATCATCCTTGCTCAGAGCCTCAGTGGGAGCAACACCATCAAAGATAAACTGCAGAGCCTTCTTCGGCGATGCACCGCGGCGAGAGACACCACGAGTCGTCTGGGAGGTGCGAAGTGCACGCAGCTGAGCCAGCTGCTCACAAATGGTCTTATACTCGGGGGCATCTTCCCAGCCGGGCTGATCCTGATGCTTGGACTTATAAGAGGATCGCTTAGAAGCCCAGTTGCGAATGACGCGAGCGAGTTCATCCTGATCATCAACAAGGCTGGCCAAGGACTCCTCAGAGAACTCGAAGGTGACCACTCGAGTACCAGCAAAAGGCTGCGTGGACTTGGCGATATGGCACGACTCACGCAGAGTCCACTCAGCAATAGCCGCAGTGAGCATCTCAACGTAGTTGCTCTGCGTCATAGCCATATTCTTACGGCGCGAGCGATTAGACTGATTCGACTTCAGCAGCTTCTTCACCTCGTCAGGATCAAAGGCTGCCACAGCCTCATTAACCAGACGCTCGCCGCAGAGGTCCTGCACCAACTTATCCATCGCCTGGTGATCCGTCTGCGAATCCTTGATGCGCTGAATAAACTCAGCATCGCCCTCAGGCACCTTGGCCATAATCTCAGATGCCAGCTGAATGGCATAAGACTTCAGCATCGCGGAGCCCGGCAGCGTGCGAGCACCCTCTGTAGCAGTTGCAGTAACTTCCTCAAACAAATTAGACATGTCGTCGCCTTTCTTCGGTCGAGCCGAGCACACCTCATGCTCCCTTAACTCGTTACCTCTATTATAGCACATCAGCAATGCTTAAAACACCATTTTTCTCGCTTTTCCGATCTCCGCATAAATTTAGCAATTACCTTCAGCGCTGCGGCGCCTCGTTACTGCCGGCGGGAGTGCTTGTGCGGCCGGATCACAGCTCTTAAGTATAAAAGCGCCGCTGCGCAGCAGAAACGCTGGGCCGCTGAAATCGGCTGCTCGCCGCCCCGGGCCTTAGCATTAAATGGATAGCTGTAGGAAAGAAATGATAGCACCAAGCATCAATATAAAATGAATAGCCGTATAAAAGAAATGATCGCTAGTTGCATGAAAAGTCACCGCGCTGCAGCGCCGCGGCCTGAAAAGAAAAATAGAAAGCTTATTCTTATTATTCTAGCGATAAGCCAATTTACTGTACTTTAAGAAATAAAATAAAGATAAAACACTGCGACGCGGTACCGAAAGTGTTTCTATTTTTCTATTTTTGGCTAAAAATTGAAATAAAAGAAAACTAAAACACTGCGACGCGGCGCTGCAAGCACTTCTATTTTTCTAAACTTTTTCTATTTTTCTTTTTTCATAAAGAAAATAAAAATGGATTGCTGCGACGCGGTGCTGCGAACTCTTCTATTTTTCTAAACTTTTAGCCAAAATCGAGGAAAAACTTGGGCACAGATTAGCTCTGTATACGTGCGGATGCACCGCGGCGACCTGAAAGAACTACTGTTCGGAATATCGTATACACCAGCAAATTAGCCGTTTTAAGCCCAAAAATCCGCAATTCGTCCGCCAACGGTAACTACGTAGGCCTATTTCTTACCAAAAATAGCCTAAAAACAGCTTAAAACAGAAATATATTTGAATAAAATAATATATATATATA
>ERZ1034901.141-NODE-141-length-56339-cov-21.457235_pt1 | contig 56339 bp, 45 predicted proteins | sample MGYA00520628_ERZ1034901 | MGnify/ENA primary metagenome ERZ1034901 (study PRJEB33766, sample SAMN09781783) | gut metagenome | biome: gut microbiome | host: Homo sapiens | place: Madagascar | study: EMG produced TPA metagenomics assembly of the PRJNA485056 data...
CTTCTCATACGCCGCCCGGTCGTTTCGCATGAAACGGTCGTACCGACCGGCATTCCTGTCCCAGAAGCCCTTGCGTTCGTGCATCGCTATCGCCCCCAATCAGTTAGAGCCATCTAACTGTAGCGCATAAATCGCGCAGTAAGGGAAGACCGACTTCAATTTCTCGACAAAGACGCATCTCTCCGACTTTCGCTTATAGCGGCGCGATTCAGATGCTAGGCTGGAGCTGAAGAAGGAGCTTGGCGGACAGGTAGGTCGATACTGGTTCCCGGAACGGTGATCCAGCCAATTACGCCAAGGCTCTAGTCATGCAGGTAGACCCAATCCATGACGGGAAATAGGTCCTTTTCTCTAGCTCGACGTCTTTCGCGGGCGACGGGTTAATGTGGCTGGCGGGATTCCCTGCGCGAAGCCGTTGTCGCCACCGCCTCCAGGCGCGGTTCACTCGGCAAGATGGGCGACTACGAGGCCGTGCTCGGCGAGGTCAGAAGATCCGATATGATGCGGGGCATCTGGTCCTCTTACGTCTCGGCATCGCCCTATGCGGAAGGCGTCGATTTCGAAGAGGCGGTCGATTCGGCCATCGAGCTCGCAAGGCTTTCGGAGCTTGACGATTTGGACTGATGGAGATGAGAAGTCCCTCACCGCGCCAATACCAGACGATTGCGCTATAGGCATCTCTCCGACCATTTGAATCATCCCTTTTCAAGCCACTCGCTACGAGCCCCGGCGGAAACCTGGGAGTGATTAAAGGAGCGACCTGCGGTTTCGGGAATCAATTGAGTCATTCCCGAAATCGTGAATCAAGGGGCTGATTCGCCCAAGTTGCGCACGAATCAGCCCTCAGGCGGTACGACGCGACACGCATCGGCAGCACCCGTACTGGATCAGTCACTGAGTGGGAGTAAGCCGATAGGGATTTGACCCGCTCTTTTGAGTGCCGCACTGTGCCGCTGAGTTTCGTTTCGTACGAGAGTCACGGCAAAGCCACCAGCGACGGCGGTGAGTAAATTCGATTATCGAGCCTCCGTTCCCGCGTTGGGACGGAGGCTCTTTCTTTGCCGTTTTACTCCATTTCACCTGCGATTTTGCCATTTGCTACCCATATTTGAAGACGGCGAGGAACGGGGTGGTATTCGGGGGAATGGGAGTAAGGATTCATCCCAAGTGAGTGGACGCGCGGTTTTTGTTCCCGACGGCGAAACGGAATCCTGGGACCGATCGCCATTTTTTAGCGGTGCGTTCGCAGCCCATTGGTGCCAACGAGAGGGACCGTCTGGACGAGGAGGACAAGAAGCCGATTTGACAGCAAAGCAACAAGAAGGCTTGTGCTCCGAATGGCGCGCGGGCCTTCTTGGCATCCGGGCCATCCGCCGTTTATGCAATCCCTCCTGCGATGCAACGGGAAGTCCGCGGCACCGAGGATCTTGATGCTGTCGACCTCGGTCGGGTATCCCCCCTCATGGTCATGACTGCCTTGGGGTGCGGGTCTTGGCGTTGCGCTGCCTTGTGGCGAGGCGTTATTAGCCGAGTGCGCGTGCGGGAAGGGTCACGAGCATGGTCGTTCCGCTCTCCGAGCTCTCTTCGACCTCGATGGAGCCGCCATGGAGCGCGGCGATCTCCCAGACGAGCGCAAGCCCCAGGCCCACGCCGCCATATGCCCTGCTGCGCGATTTGTCGACGCGAAAGAAGGGCTGGAAGATGCTCGTCTGGTATTGCTCGGGAATGCCCAGCCCCTGGTCGCGCACGCGCAGCAGCACGCGGTCGCCCTCGTCGTGGGTGCTGATTTGCACGGTCGAGCTGGGTGCGCCGTAGCGAATGGCGTTTTCGGCCAAGTTGAACAGCAGTCGATAGATCAGCGTGTCGCTGCCAATCATTTGCGCTTCGCCCTCGCTCGCAAGCATGATGTCCTTTTCCTCGGCAAGCGGCGCCAGGTCGGCGAGCACTTCCTCGATCATCGGCGCCAGGTCAATCTCGTCGTTGCAGGGAACACTGCGCAGCTCGCTCATTTCAAGTAGCGTCGTTGTCATGTGCGCCATTCTCTCGGTCTGCTCCTGCAGCAGCTGGAGCAGACTAGCCGTGTCAGCGTCGATGCCGGGGTGCTCGGCACAAAACAGTTCAACCTGGGCCTGCATGAGCGCGAGCGGCGTGCGCAGTTCGTGCGCCGCATTGCCCGTAAACTGCCTTTGCGCAGAAAAACCCTCGTCAAGGCGGGCAATCATGTCGTTAAACGACGCGCTGCAGCGCCTGAGTTCGGCAGGCACGTCTTCGCTGATCTTTGTGTCGGCGAGGTTGTCGGATCGCACACTCTCGACTTGCGCCGCAAAGGAGCGCAACGGCTGCAGCGCACGCCCGCTCACAAAGTAGGCCAGCACGCCGCCGAGCAGCGTCACCGCCGCGGTTATGTACCAGCTCGTCGCGCCAAACGATTCTTGGGCGTCGCTCACGACGATGGTTAGCCCGTCGTCGAGCTCTTTGCTCGTCGGGTCAAATGAGCTGGGCGAGGCCGCCTCCGCATCGCTATGCGCCGACAGTTCGGCACCGATCGAGTCCATGTAGCGCATGCCGGAGTAGCCAACAAGGCAATTAATAAGTACGCAGGTCAAACATATCAGCAGGGCTGTCATCAGCGTAATGCGCCACTGCAGCGATATCCGCTTCATTCGCCATCCTCCATAACGTAGCCTTCGCCGATTCGGTTGCGGATGGGGTCGTGCTCCAACGCGCCGCGCAGCTTTTTGCGCAGCGACGAGATGTGCACGCGCGCCGCATTGCTAAAGCTGTTGACGCTGCTATCCCATACGTGTTCGATAAGCTCTTCTTGGCTTACCGGTCGCCCTTGGTTGAGCATCAGGTATTCCAGGATGCCGGTCTCCTTGCGCGTGAGGGATAGAACCTCGTCGCCTACGGAGGCGGCGCGTGCTTTAGTGTCAAAGTTCAGCGACCCGCAGGTGAGAACAGTATCGTTTTGCGTGAAGCGCCTGAGCGTGAGGCTACGGATGCGTGCCGCCAGCTCGTCAAGATGGAACGGCTTGGTGAGGTAGTCGTTGGCGCCGGAATCGAGCCCCGCCACCTTGTCGGCGACCTCGCCACGTGCCGAGAGCACGAGCACCTTGGTCTCGCAATCAGTTTTTCTGAGTTGCCTGAGCACGGTCATGCCGTCGACACGGGGAAGATTAAGGTCGAGCACGACAAGATCGAAGGTCTCGACATCGAGCAGGTCGAGCGCCTGCTGCCCGTCGTAGCAGCAGTCGACGCTATAGGCCAAGTTGCGCAGGCTGCGTGCGATCGCATCGCACAGCGCCCGCTCGTCCTCGACGATCAAGATACGCATGACGTTCTCCTTGCATAGTCATTCGCGCTTAACGCGGATTTTACAGTCGGTATGGTCCAATGGGTCGCGAAACGAAAGGAGTGGTCAGATTGTTCAAAGCGATTAAGCCTGTGGCGCAGGTGGCTTTGCTGATCGCCGGGATAGCCATGGTGAGCTTTGGCGTCATGCGCGGCGAGGCAGAAGCCGTGTTGGCCAAGGCAATCAGGCTGTGCTTGGAGTGTATCGGAATTGGATAAAAGAAGGAATACCGTATCGCGCCTTTTGGCGCGATACCGCGGATTGATTCAGGCGGCGGCGACGCTCGCGACCAATATTCACCTGCCCAACTTTGCCAAGGGAGGCATCTACCAGGGGGCGGGTAAGGCCGTCTGCGTGCCGGGCCTCAACTGCTACTCGTGTCCGGCGGCTTCGGGCGCGTGCCCCATCGGATCGTTTCAGTCGGTGGTGGGCTCGTCTAAGTTCAGCTTCTCGTATTACGTCACCGGAACCCTCATTTTGATCGGCGTGCTGTTGGGGCGTTTTGTATGCGGCTTTTTATGCCCGTTTGGATGGCTACAAGAGCTTCTGCATAAGATTCCCAGCAAAAAGCTCTCCACGAAAAGGCTCAAGCCGCTCACGTACATCAAGTATGCGGTGCTGCTGTTTTCCGTGGTGCTGCTGCCCGTCTTGGTAGTCAACGATGTGGGCATGGGCGATCCGTTCTTTTGCAAGTACATCTGCCCACAGGGTGTACTCGAGGGCGCGATTCCGCTGTCCATTATGGATGCGGGAATCCGCTCCGCGCTGGGAAAGCTCTTTACCTGGAAGCTCGCGATCCTCATTGCGGTTGCGGTGCTGAGCGTACTGTTCTTCCGCCCCTTCTGCAAATGGGTTTGCCCGCTTGGTGCGTTTTACGGGTTGATGAACAAAGTCTCCCTGCTGGGAATCCAGGTTGATCAGTGCAAGTGCGTCTCGTGCGGCACGTGCGCCAAGGTGTGCAAGATGGACGTGGAGATTACGCGTACGCCTGACCATGCCGAGTGCATTCGTTGCGGCAAATGCGTGGGCGCGTGCCCCGCCGATGCCATTGGCTTTCGCTACGGGCTAGGTGTGACGGGCGACAAGCCCGCGCAACCTTCGCAAGCCCGCGAAAACAGATAGGTACCTATAAGCTTCGATATAACGGAGGAAACCATGAAACTGTCGAAAATTGCGAGTCTGTTGATGGTGCCCGTGCTGGCGCTGAGCCTCGCGGCTTGTTCCGCGCCCAAGGACGACGCAAGCGATGCCGCGAGCGGCGATGCGCAGATTGCCGAGCTCGTGGCACAAAAGCCGGCGGACGCCGAGAAGGCGGCCGAACTGTTTCAGCAGCTGATGCAAAAGGAAAACGAGATCTTTGCGAGCGATAGCGCCCTGTGGGAAAAGGTGTTCCTTGCAGCCAACAAAGACGCTCCCATGATCGAGGACGGCAAGAACTACGTCGACTTTTTGCTTGATACCATTGAGAGCGCCAAGGACCAGTTTACGGCTGACGAGTTCAAGACGCTTAAGGCCGGCGCACAGCAGGTCAAGGAAATCGAGGAAAAGCTCACGGCGCTGGAGAAGGAGTTCCCCGGATGTGGCAGCACTCCTGGCGAGGGGGAGAGCGTTGATGCTTCGACCGCAGGGATGACCAACGCCAAAAGCGAGGCGGCGAAGTTTCCCAGCTTTAAGGGCAAGGACTTGGATGGCAACGATGTCAACAGCGACGAGCTGTTCTCCAATAACAAGGTCACCGTCATGAACTTCTGGTTTACCACCTGTAAGCCCTGTGTGGGCGAACTGAGCGATCTGGAGGAGCTTAACAAGGAGCTTGCCGCAAAGGGCGGCCAGGTCGTGGGCGTTAATTCCTTTACGCTCGATGGCAACAAGGACGAGGTGGCCGATGCCAAGGACGTGCTTTCCAAAAAGGGCGTGACGTACAAAAACATCTGGTTTAAGTCAGATAGCGAGGCCGGAAAGTTCACCTCCAACCTGTACTCGTTCCCGGCCACCTACGTGATTGACCAGAACGGCAACATCGTGGGAGAGCCGATCATGGGCAGCATTAGCTCCGCTGAGCAGCGCGAGACACTCAACAAGCTGATCGATCAGGCACTCGCGTAGGTGCGGAATATGACAGGAAGTCCGTCGGGTGCTAAAGCCCGGTGGGACGTTCCTGATCCGCAATGAAGGCAACGGGGAGACAGACACAGATGAAAAATGGACGGACACCATTGACGACATGACCATCTATAAAGGCACCGAGCTGAAGACATATCTGGATCAGACCGTATTTCATGACATCCAGATTCATAAGACGAAAAGCTGGCTGTGTGTGACGGGAAACAAACAGAAAATATAAGGAATGCTGTTGAGAAGACCCTGGAAGGATATGGACTGAGGTTGGGCACACTGCTGACCACGGTCTGTACCATCGGCATCAGCAAAAGGGAGATTTTGGCAGCGGTCAATCTCGAAGCTGGCAACGTCATTTGCGCAATAAGTCTTGTCGCATTGAGGGATTTCATCAACTCATAAGCAAGCCACCTGAGACTACTCACTTTGGCCGACGATGGCGAAGAGCTATGACCTGTGGTTTTGCAAGCGACGCAAAAGCCGCCCGCGTTGATTCGCTTGCAGTTGCAGCTGGCGGCTTGCACACGAAAGGACGGTTGAGTTTCAAAACGGACGTTTTCGGTGCTATTGAGTTTGCGAAGGCCATCCGCCGTGCCCTTTGGGACAAAAGCGAAAACTCAAACTCCTGAGTTTGAAATGAGTTTTTGAAGCTGTCCCAACTTTTGTCCCCGAAGCCGACGAAAAGCCATGTGGTGCTACCTGGCGGCATTCGGTTCGAGACGGCACCGAAAACTGGGTGCAACTGGAATAACGGGACGGCAGAGCCGGAGCCACCGAGTGGGAGTAAGCCGATAGAGCTTTGACCTGCGCTTTTGAGTGCCGCACTGTGCCGCTGAGTTTCGTTTCGTACGAGAGTCATGGCAAAGCCGCCAGCAACGACGGTGAGTAAATACGATTTTCTAGCCTCCATTCCCGTCTTGGGTGGAGGCTTTTTCTTTGATTTTTTACTCCCTTTCACCTGCGCTTTCGCTATTTACTCCCCGTGTCTGAAGACAGTAAGGCACGGGGCGGTATTCGGGGGAATGGGACTAAGGGTTTATCCCAAGTGAGTAGACGCGCGGTTTTTTGTCCCCGAGGGCGAGACGGTGCCGTATCGGGGTCCGTGAAACTCAAATCGAGCTCAATGGGCTTTTCGGTGGTCTCTGCACGGCGTTTCCCCAGGCAGTTAATGGGGAGTAAAAACTCAGCGGGAGCAAAAGTGCACAGCGCTCACCGCCTAGTCTGCCATCCTGATTTGATGCATTGATTGCGATTGCTGCGGGTCGCTAAAGCGAGGCTTTCCAGCCCTTGCATTCCCAGGCATCGATCTCTCCGCTCTCGAGCTGCGCCTGCGTCATACCCTGCCCACCTGGAGTGCCGCTCCCCCGCTTCGCAAGCCTACTCGCGCGCCAAATTCCCCGCTTACCGCGTCCCCAACCCAGTAGCTGCTTGCCCATGACGCTGCGTCACCTCCTATCATCCTCCCCATCTGGAGGAAAGGATGACGATGATCGTATCGTGGATGACAACCAACCGGTGCAACCTTAGGTGCAAGCACTGCCATCAAGACGCGGCCAAATGCGACAGCCGGGAGCTGACGACGGCCGAGGACAAGAAGATGATCGAGGAGATCACGCTCGCTGGTTTCAAGATCATGATTTTCAGCGGTGGAGAAGTGCTCATGCGCGACGACTTCTACGAACTGGTGACCTACGTCGTTCTTGGACGTTTCGGCATGCTGCGAGGTCATGGACCTGATGCGCCTGCTCAGAGACAAACGCGGAAAGACCATCGTCACCGTGCTGCATGACATCGACATGGCACTGCGGTATTCGGACGAAATCTGCGTGATGCGCGAAGGAAGGCTGCTGGCCCAGGGAACCCCCCTGCGACCACGACGTGCTTGATGGGATCGAGGCAGCCTTCGACGTGCGCATCGAACACCTGCACGGCAGGCTTAGCAACGCCTATGCGCTGTTCAACCAAGCCTGAGACGCCTCGAACCCCCGCACCTACACAAGCTAGTCGAACAGGCTCGGCATGTCGTCTTCCTTCATGGGCGCACCCGAAGAAGGCAGGCTCTGAGCCGTGAACTTGCCTGCCGACACACTGGCCCCCAGGAAGTCTTCGGTGATGCCCACGTTGGTGATGATACGGTTGGCCTTGGACGTGAAGGCCTGGACGCCCTGCGTGCTGGTGGTCGTCTTGGTCTTGAGTAGCGAGGTGTTGAAGTTCATCAGGCGGTAGTCGCTCGACACCAGCGCAAGGTCACGCTCTTCCTTGAGCACCTGCGCATACAGCAGCTTGCTACCCCCATAGATGGCGTTCTTCAAGCGCTTGCGGTTGGTCTTGGTGACGTAGCCGGCAAGCGCGATGCGGGCAACGCGGCCGTTTTCGAAGACGAACAGGACATCCGCCTTGTAGTCCTCGGGATCGATCACCCAGGTAACCACCTCATCAGGATCCATCTCCAGGTCAGTGGGCAGGTACGAACCCAGCTGGGCCGACTTGGTGTCCTCGAACGACGCCACCTTGCACTTGTACACCTGGCTCTTGTCGGTAAACACCAGCAGCTCATGCGTGTTGGACGAAGGGAACTCGATGAAGGGCTCGTCGCCGTCCTTGTACTTAAGCGAGTTGGCCTTCTTGAGCACGCGGTCGGTCATCTTCTTAAGGTAACCACTTCGCGAAAGCATGATGGTTACCGGGTATTCCTCCACCTCGGGCTCCAAGCTGACCTCAACGACGTCGGAAGGTTCGATCCTGCCCGTGCGGCGGGGCATCACGTGCTTCTTGTTGATGGCCGCCAGCTCGTCGCTGATGACTCCTTTGATGCGGTCCTCGCTCGAAAGGATTCCCTCAAGATCGGCAATCTCGCCTTCAAGCTTCTTGATGTCCTTGGTGCGGTTGAGGATATATTCCTCGTTGATGTTGCGCAGCTTGAGCTCGGCGACGAATTCCGCCTGGGTCTCGTCGATGCCGAATCCTTCCATAAGGTTGGGAACGACCTCGGCTTCCAGCTTGGTCCCGCGGATGATGGCAATGGCCTTGTCGATGTCGAGCAGGATTGCCTCAAGGCCATGAAGAAGATGCAGGCGCTCGGACTTCTTGCCCAGGTCGAAATTCACGCGGCGACGCGTGGACTCGATGCGCCACGAAACCCACTCATGCAGAATCTGGCGGACACCCATGACGCGGGGATAGCCATCCACCAGCACGTTGAAGTTGCACGAAAACGAGTCCTGCAGCGTGGTCATGCGGAACAGCTTGGCCATGAGCTTTTCGGGGTCGACGCCACGCTTGAGGTCGATGGCAATGCGCAGGCCCGAAAGGTCAGTTTCGTCACGGATGTCGGAAATCTCGCGGATCTTGCCTTCCTTCGAAAGCTTGATGATGCGCTCGATGATGACGTCAGTCTTGGTTGTGTAGGGAATCTCGTAGACCTCGATGATGCGCTCTTCGGGAATCCAACGCCAGCGCGAACGGATCTGGAAGCTGCCCAGGCCCCGCTCGACGATGCGCTCCATTTCCTCACGGCGGTAGATGATTTCGCCGCCGGTGGAAAAATCGGGCATGGGCATGTATTCAAGCAAGTCACAGCTGGGGTCTTCGAGGTAGTGCATGGTGGCAGTGCAGACCTCGTTAAGGTTGAAGCCGCAGATGTCGGAGGCCATGGCAACGCCGATGCCCTTGTTGGCGGAGACCAGGATGTTGGGGAAGGTGGTGGGCAGCAGACGGGGCTCCTTCATGGCGCCGTCGTAGCTGTCGACGAAGTCCACGGGGTCCTTGTCGATGTCCTTGAAGATCTCGGCGCAGATGGGGGCCAGCTTGGCTTCGGTGTAACGGGACGCAGCGTAGCTCAGGTCTCCCGAATAGTACTTGCCGAAGTTGCCCTTGGATTCCACGAACGGCGCCAGCAGGGCTTCGTTGCCCGTGGCAAGACGCACCATGGTCTCGTAGATGGCGGCGTCGCCGTGCGGGTTGAGCTTCATGGTCTGGCCCACGATGTTGGCGCTCTTCTGGCGGTCGCCCTTGAGCAGGCCCATCTTGTACATGGTGAAAAGCAGCTTGCGGTGCGAGGGCTTGAAGCCATCGATTTCGGGGAAGGCACGCGAGACGTTGGTGCTCATGGCATAAGGCATGTAGTTGGACTCGAGCGTCTCCGTGATGGGCTGTTGCGTGACCTCAGAATGCAGGCCGATGACGTTGGCGTCGTTGACCTGCTTCTTCTTCGACTTGGTGTCGGTTTTCCTCTTTGCCATGGATTCCTCTTGATGCTTCTTTCCGGGGCTTCTCGATATGCCGCATGCAAGACGGCGACGCGTAGCCACCGCTTGCTGCCGCAGGGTCACTTACTGGTGAAGGGCTGTCTGCTTGAGGGTCTGCTTCCTCTTGCGGATGCGCTTCCTGTAGCAGGGCCGCCTTCTACTGCAGATCCAGCTGGTCTAGGTACTCTTTGCCATGCTCGGCGATGTGGCGCTTGCGTCCCGCCTCGTCGTTGCCCAGCAGCAGATTGAACATGGCCTCCATCTTGGTGACCTCTTCGGGCTCCACCTTGATCAGCCGGCGCGTCTCGGGGTTCATGGTGGTGAGCCACATCATATCCGGATCGTTTTCACCAAGACCCTTGGAGCGGTTGATGGAGCACTTCTGGTCGCCGATTTCCTTCAGGATGCCGTTCTTTTCGAGCTCGGTGTAGGCGAAGTAGGTCTTTTCCTTGCAGTTGATTTCGTACAGCGGCGACTCGGCGATGTACACGTAGCCCTCTTCGATGAGCGTGGGCACCAGACGATAGAGCATCGTCAGGATCAGGGTACGGATGTGGTAACCGTCGACGTCGGCGTCGGTACAGATGATGACCTTGCTCCAATTCAGGTTGTCCAGGTCGAAGGAGCCCAGATTCTTGATGCGCTTGTCCTTTATCTCGACGCCACAGCCTAGCACGCGCATGAGGTCCATGATGATGTCGGACTTGAAGATGCGCGGATAGTCTTCCTTGAGGCAGTTGAGAATCTTGCCGCGAACGGGCATGACGCCCTGGAATTCGGCATCGCGCGAGGTGCGGATGGCGCCCGCCGCCGAGTCGCCCTCTACGATGTAGACTTCGCGGCGGGTCTTGTCCTTGGAGCGGCAGTCGATGAACTTCTGCACGCGGTTGGCCATGTCGGTCTTCTGCTGCAGGTTGGTCTTGATGCTCTGGCGCGTCTTTTCGGCGTTTTCGCGCGAGCGCTTGTTGATGAGCACCTGCTCCACGATCTTACCGGCGGCGTCCTTGTTCTCGATCAGGTAAGTCGAAATGCGCTCCTTAAAGAATGCCGTCATGGCCTGCTGGATGAAGCGGTTGTTGATGGCCTTCTTGGTCTGGTTCTCGTAGGAAGTACGGGTAGAGAAGCAGTTGGTCACCAGCACCAGGCAGTCCTGGACGTCCTGCCACTTGATGGAGCTTTCGTTCTTGTTGTACTTGCCCTGCTGCTTGATGTAGGCATCGATTGCGCTGGTCAGGGCGCTGCGTGCCGCCTTTTCGGGCGATCCGCCGTTTTCAAGCCACGACGAATTGTGATAGTACTCCTGCATCTGGAAGGTGCGGGAGAAACACAGGCACGCCGTGATCTTGACGTTGTAGTCAGGCAGGTCCTCGCGGTCGCGGCCACGACGGTCGGCCTCGACGAAGAAGGGCTCGGTAAGGTAGTCGGCACCCACCTTTTCAAGGACGTAGTCCTCGATGCCCTTGGGGTAGCAGAAGTCTTCCTCGGTGAACTCGCCCTCTTCGCCTTCGATACGCAGACGGAAGGTCACGTTGGCGTTGACCACGGCCTGGCGGCGCATGGTGTCGCGGTACCACTCTTCGGGAACGTCGATGGAGGTAAAGACCTCCAGGTCAGGGCGCCACTTGATGGTGGTGCCGGTGCGAACCTCTTCGGTGGGCTCCACCTGGAGGGCCTTCTTCTTGGCACCCACCACCTTGCCCTTCTTGAAGTGAAGGGAATACTTGTTGCCATCACGCCATACCGTGACGTCCATGTATTCGGAGGCGTACTGGGTTGCGCACGAACCCAGGCCATTGGTGCCGAGTGAGTAGTCGTAGTCGCCACCCTGGTTGTTGCTGTACTTGCCGCCTGCGTAGAGCTCGCAGAAAACGAGTTCCCAGTTGAAGCGCTTTTCGGACGGATTCCAATCAAGCGGGCAGCCACGACCGTTGTCTTCCACCTGAATGGAGCCGTCGCGGAAGGCGGTCAGGGTGATCAGGTTGCCATAGCCCTGACGTGCCTCGTCGACCGCGTTGGAAAGAATCTCGAAAGCAGCATGCGCGCAGCCATCAAGACCGTCCGATCCGAAAATGACGGCAGGACGCAGACGGACACGCTGTTCGTCCTTGAGCTGACGGATGCTGTCATTGCCATAGTTTTTGGTGTTCTTTGCCATGCTCGCTCTCTCGGTGCTTGCTTGCCATTCTTAAGAAGATCTAGAAACCTGCCTTGCACCCGCCTGAAGCTGCGATGCCAAGGGGTTCTTCCCTTTGGGCGGCGAACTTTGGGTCTCATGGGGCGCATGTCAGGTGTCGAAAAAGTCAGTCTACTAACATCGCACAAACCATGCGAACAAGATCCCAGACGACCCGAAATTCATCGAAGAAACGCCGAACGCAAAAAGCAGCAGGCCCCGCATTCCCCAGTGCAAGATGCAAAGCCGCATCTTCAGAGCCTGTAATTTCACCGAACACCGGCGCCATGTATTCAATGGGACCGCCTTCGAAATTCCGGCCTGCTTCGCGATATCGCTCAAAGACGCGCCCAGGTATCCCTTTTCGGAGAACAACCGAAGCGCCCCTTGGGTGGCAATCTGGGTACGGGCCCTACCCCGTGTAGGCGTCATCCTTGCCGTTGGTGAAGTCTTGCCTGGCCAGCCACTCCGCTTCCTCGTCTGTCTCAGGGACATCGATGCGCTCGATCTTGAAGACGACGGGCCTCGTGCCGTCGTTGCAGCAGGCGATCATCATGCGGTTGTCGTTGGTCCAACTCTTCATAATGGAACCGCCCTGCAGCGCCGCATAGACGTAGCGGCTCACCGCGTCCCACGCCTCGCCGCACGGGAAGTCCCCGCCGCCGACGAGGGTACCCTTACCCAGGTGGTAGAAGCTGTCGTTTTCCGGTGTGCGCTCGAACTCGAACACTTGACCCGCCGCGAAGCAGGGGCACGGGCCGCTCTGTGGGTTAGCCAGGTACTTCTCCTGCAGGTCCGGGAACACCTTTGTCTCCAAAACGGTGATCTTGCACTTGTGCTGCATTTCTCCTCCTAGTATGTAAAGCAAGCCTTCCAGAGCTCGTACTCATCCTCCGTGACTTTCCCCGCCACAAGTTTGTCGTGCATGCGCTGCCAGGCCTTGAGGGCATGCACGTTCCGTGTTGCGCGGCACGGTCCCGTTTCTTGCGTCAGGATTCCTAAAGATCGATGCGCTCTTACTTGCCCTGCTGGCGAAGCCGCTCCTTGTAGCCCTCGCCCCATGCCCACATCGCGTCTATGACAGGTTTCAGGGTCTTTCCCAGGTCAGTGAGAGAGTACTCCACACGAGGCGGCACTTCGGCATACACCTTGCGATGCACGATGCCGTAGTCCTCGAGCGCGCGAAGGTTTTCTGTTAACACCTTCTGCGAAACCTTGCCGATGGACCGCTGCAGCTCCTTGAAGCGCATGGTGTCGTTGAGGAAAAGGTCGCGCAGGATAAGCACCTGCCACTTGCTTCGAATGAGGGTCAGGGTCGTCTCCACGGGGCATGCGGGAAGCTCTTCAAGTATCGGTGAAGCCATCTCGGAAAACCTTTCATTGCATACATGCAGGTAAAAGCCATTGGTTACCAAAAGCTACCTACACCACAATATTGTGCCTACTTTCTAAAAGATACCATCAACGCCATAGTTTGCACTGTAAGAACCGCAGAAAAGCGGCGCAAAGCCGCTCGGCAGAAAGGAATCCACATGTCCGCACAGATCCAAAACGCTCTCGCACTCATCGAGACCTTCGCCACCGGCGATGCCGAAAAGGCAGCCTCCCTCCTGGCTGAAGGCTACATTCAGCACAACCTGGCCTACGGTACCGGCCGCGACGCCTTCGTGGGCAGCGTGCAGTACCTAGCCTCGGCGCCCGCAAAGACGACGGTAAAGAACATCCGCGCCTACGAGGACGGCGACAAAGTTTTCTTGCACACCGTGTACAACTTCGCTGGAGCCGGTGAGCAGGTGGCCTTCGACGTGTTCCGCTTCGATGGCGATGGCCTCATCGCCGAGCACTGGGACAACCTTGCCTCCCTCGCAGAGGAGCCCAACCCCTCCGGACGCACCCAGATCGACAGCGTGACCGAGGCAAGCGACCTCGACATGACTGAGGTCAATCGCGAGACCGTGCGCAACTTCCTGGTTGCCGTGATGCAGAACCAGCACCCCGAGAAGACCCCTGAGTACTTCAATGGCGACGCCTACCTCCAGCACAACACGCAGATCGCAGACGGTCTCTCCGGCCTGGGCGCTGCACTCGCAGCCATGGCCGAGCAGGGCGTCGAGATGGTCTACGACACCGTGCACATGGTCCTTGCCCAGGGCGACATGGTGCTAGCCATCTCTGAGGGAACCTTCGGCGGTGCTCCTACCAGCTACTACGACCTGTGGCGCGTAGCCGACGGAAAGATCGCCGAGCACTGGGACGTCATGGAGACCATCGCAGACAAGAGCACTTGGGCGAACGACAACGGCAAGTTCTAGCACGCGATTCTGGCAAACTATACGCATGCATGGGTGGCACAACGCCACCCATGCCCATCTTGAAGGAAGGCGAAGATGGCGATGAGCGCATATGAAGACATAGGCATGTTCGCAACAGGCGAAGGACTTGACTTGACAGAAATCCCCAGCCCGGAGGAAGTCGACGCAGCATGGTGTCTGAGCTACCTGCGCGCAATCCGCGATGTAGCATTCGCGACGGTTGATAACGCAGGGCTGCCGAGCGTGCGCATCATTGACGTTATGGCCGTCACCCCCGAGCGGCTGTACTTCCTGGCGCCAAGAGGCAAGCAGTTCCACGCTGACGTGATGCGCGAGGGGTTTGTAGCCATCGTTGGGCAGACCCCCGATCTGCGCACCTGCCGCCTGCGAGGACAAGTGGAGCGCCCGGACGACGAAAGGACACAGCATGCGCTCGTAGACGCAATCTTCGCGCTGAACCCGTCCATGAAGCAGATCTATCCGGGGGATGCCCGCTACATATGCGACGTGTTCTGCATCGATGCAGCGCAAGGTGAGTACTTCGATCTGAGCCAGAAGCCGATTTTCCGCAAGCCGTTCAAATTGGGCGAAGAAGCCGAGCGCGAGCACGCGCTCCTGATCACCGACGCGTGCATCGGATGCGGAACGTGTGCCGAGAAGTACCCCGAGCGATGCATAGAACCTGGCGAGCCCTACAAGATAAACCAGTCGCACTGCCTGCGCTGCGGCATCTGCCAAGAGGCGTGCCCTGTTCAGGCGATTGTAAAGAGATGAGGTGACAAGTATGTTCGAAAGGGACCACGACAACGAGGTCGCACGCCTACGCGAGGCAATCGGCAGCGCGGACGCCATCGTGGTCGGCGCTGGAGCCGGCCTTTCTGCCGCCGCGGGGCTCACGTACGCAGGCGAGCGCTTCGAGCGGCTGTTTGCCGACTTCGTTGCCAAATACCGATTCAGGGATATGTACTCGGCTGGTTTCTGCCCGTTCGCTTCGCTGGAGGAGCACTGGGCATATTGGAGCAGGCACATCTGGTGCAACCGCTACGTCAAGCCGCCCAAGGACACCTACGGCAAGCTTTTGCGGCTGCTCGACGGGAAGAACTTCTTCGTCATCACCACGAATGTGGACCATCAATTCCAGCTGGCTGGTTTCCCCAAGGAGCGCCTTTTCTACACGCAGGGCGACTACGGCCTGTGGCAGTGTTGTGAACCTTGCCACCCCGAAACCTACGACAACTACCAGTTCGTGAGGCGGATGATCGAGGCCCAAGGATTCCATATCGGCGACGATGGCACGCTGGAGGCGCCCGAGGGGGCCCTTAGCATGGCGGTGCCCCGTGAGCTAGTGCCCCGATGCCACGTGTGCGGAAAGCCCCTGGTCATGAACCTGCGCGTCGATGGCACCTTCGTCGAAGATCGGGGCTGGCACGAGGCTGGCAGGCGCTACGAGCGCTTCATCGATGAGCATCGCCGCGACAAGGTGCTCTACCTGGAGCTTGGCGTGGGAGGAAACACTCCGGGTATCATCAAATACCCCTTCTGGCGCGCAACTCACTCCAACGCGCATGCCACCTACGCCTGCATCAACCTGGGCGAATCCTACACGCCCGCCGATATCCGCAAGCGTTCCATCCTTCTAGACGAAGACATCGACCGCGCGCTTGCCGACCTGTTGGATGCGATAGAGATGGAGCCGTAACGTGAACACAGAACGCAAAGTGGACCTGCTTCGCCAACTCGTGGCCGAGCTGTGCGGCGAGCGCGGCACCAAGCCGCCCGCCACCACCGAAACCAACAAGCTGTGGACGACGTTTCGTTCCCTGGTGAACACGCGCCCGCCGTGGCCGGCAAAGCCCACCTGGCTCGCCCTGCAAGACGAGCTCCTTCAGGGCATGATTGCCGAGGCGGGAGTATCGACACTTGACACCGCAAAACCCAGCCCGCTGAACGAGCACGTTTTGTTGTGGCGCGGCGACATCACAACGCTGGCAGTTGGCGCCATCGTAAACGCGGCCAACAGCCAGATGCTGGGCTGCTGGGTGCCGGGACACCACTGCATCGACAATGCCATCCATACCTATTCGGGCGTGCAACTGAGGGCCGAATGCGCTCGTCTCATGGAAGAACAGGGCGCCGAGGAACCGACTGGCATGGCAAAGATAACGCCCGCCTACAACCTTCCCTGCAAGCGCGTTATCCACACGGTCGGCCCCATTGCCAACGGCAACCCGACCAACCTGCATCGCGCCCAGCTGGCTTCTTGCTACACGAACTGCCTCGGCCTTGCAGCCAGCGAAGGCCTTGCCTCCATCGCCTTCTGCTGCATCAGCACGAGAGTATTTGGCTTTCCACAAAGGGAGGCCGCCCAGATAGCCGTACGCACGGTGAAGGAATGGCTCGGATCGCACGGCAGCGAAATGCGCGTTGTTTTCAACGTGTTCTCGAAAACCGATGAGAGGATATATCAGGAGCTGCTAGGACTGCAGTCGTAGCAGCTCTTCGACGACCGTTTCTCGATGAAGACTGGCGCTCCTAAAGGAACTTGTCGAGCTCGCGATCGATTGCGGTCTTGCGTTTCACTCGGGGCTTGACGATGAGCCGCCCTCGATGAATGACGTGCTTTACCGTGCGCAACGCTCGTAGGTCATCTAGCGGGTTGGTGGCTGTGACGATCATGTCAGCCTCCTTCCCTGCCTCTATTGAACCCGTAATATCGCCGATGCCGGCAAGTTGGGCATTGCGAAGTGTTGCGGTATGAAGAGCAAACGAGCGTGACACGCCAACAAACTTCTCGAAGTAACACAGCTCGCGCCAGAAATCATACTGGGTGATCCAGGGACACCCAACGTCGTTGCCAAGTGCCACAGGAACCCCCTGCTCCAGGGCCGCCTTGGCATTCGCGATAATGCCTTCGAAAACCATATTGCCGTTAAACTGCTCGACCTCGCTTGCGCAAGAGACTGAGCGATCGAACAGAGCATACGGAAGTGCGGGAGAAAGAGTAGTGCACAAGAAGGATTTCCTCTCCTTGAACAGGCGCATCACCTCATCCATCGGAGCAGCGCCGTGCTCGATCGAATCTACGCCACACTCGAGCGCCATGCGCACGCCTTCAGTTGACTCGACGTGCGCAGCAACGACGAAGCCCAGCTCGTGCGCCTTGTCACAGACTGCACGCACCATATCCGGTTCCATCTTGAGCTCGCCGGGCGTGCCCTTTTCCTTGGCGTCAAGGACGCCGCCGGTAATCATGAGCTTGATAAGGTCGACGCCCTGCGCCTTGGCAGCCTCGACCTGCGCAAGCGCTTCTGGGATGCTATTTGCCGCGATGGCAACCGACCCTGCCATATGGCCTCCCGGCACCGATATGCCCATGTTGGCCGCAAGAATGCGCGGAGCCTCCAACCTTCCCGCCGCGGCGTCATCACGCACGCGCGTGTCGAAGTCACCCAGACCACCGACTGTGCGTATGGTAGTGACGCCGCTGTGCAGCTCCAGGCGTGCGTACTCGGATACAAGACGATATGCAACGGCTCGCGTGAGACCATTTGCCATGATCTTCTTTACCAGCGCCTCGTTATCGCGCTGCTTCTTCTGGGGTTTGCCGTTGCCTGCCAGGTGCACATGCATATTTATGAGGCCCGGAAGCAAATAGGCGCCCTTGAGGTCGAAGGTCTCGCAACCAGACAAATCGGCGTCGGCTAGGGGTGCGACATCAGTGATGTGCCGTCCCTCGACCACGACCACGTGGTTTTCAAGTACATCCATGCCCTCTGTTCCGTCGAGAACGTTTGCATTGATATACGCTGTCCTCTTGCCCTGGGCAGCAGCGCCGGTGCCGATATTCGCCATATGCGATCCCTCCACTTTTTCAGCCTTGCCTCGACCTTAGTTGGCTTTGTGCCAACATACCACAAAGGCCTGCAAATGAAGGCACCCCTCAGTTGCCCGGGATTATCGCAGCCCGCTCGCCCGATGGTCTTGAGGTTGACGCATGCACGCCAATGACAACCGAATGCGTTGCGGCTTACGGCAGGTTGGGAAGTTGGTGGATATCAACCGGACAATTGGGGCGAACGATCAGCAAGCTTGCGTTGGGGCCCCACTGGAACAGCCCTTCTGCTAAAGCAAATTCCCGAAAAGAGAAACGGCCCAGTCGAATGACTGGGCCGTTAATGCTGGAGCTTTGCTTCCTGCGCGAAAAGACGTCTTCGACGCTAACTAGCGATTGCGACGTCCTGCCCCGACAACGGCAGCAGCTGCGGTTGCTGCTGCAGCTGCGGCGGCGCCAAGGGCGGCTGCCATCGCGCCGCTGTCGCCTGTCGCAGGCGTAACGGAATCAGCGGGCTTAACGACCGCCGCGACAGCGCTGGAGGCAGGCTCCGTAGCTGGCTTTTGCGCGTTGGGCTGTGGAGCAGAGCTGGGCTTTACTTCCGGATCCGGTTTAACCTCGGGGTCCGGCTTGACATCCGGATCAGGCTCAGGGTCGGTCGTATCGGTTGCAATCAAATGCACGCTACTTCCAAAGATGCAGCGGATGTAGTACTCGTTTCGTGTCTCGAGAATGGTCCCCTCTCCGTTTTGGGAGTTGAAGTTGCTGAAGTCGAACTCGGCGTTTGCGCCAATATGGATCTGGTGGAGCAGATTCAGGCTATAGGAAATCAGAGGATCGGCGGCGTCGCCCGTAAAGACCAAAGTCGCCCTTTCGTGATTGTCAATGCCTGTCTCGTGATTGTCAATGACTGTCAGGCTGATCGAAACGTTTGCCTCTTCGGGGTTCTCCGTTTTAATTAAAGCCTTGGTATCGGGGTCGATCTTGAAGAAGTGGACAGACTCGTTACGCCAGAGGGTGAAATCCTCAGGCGCATCGGGAAAATCGTATACGAACGCCTCGCCCTGAATTAACGTGAAAGCAGGGGGCAGCTCCAGGTCATAAAAATGATTTTTGACGGTGGTTTTGATTGTAGGTCCGCTGCCACCTGGTACGTCGCTTGCGCCGCGGGAGGTAGGCGCTGCGACAAGCGTGGGAGCCGGAGATGATGCGGCTGCGGACCCGGACGTCGGCGCAGGCTCAACGGCCGGTTCGCTGGCGAGCGCGACAGCTGCTGCAGGTTCGGAGGTATCAAGGGCTGCTGCAGGAGCAGCTTCGTTGACAGGTGCAAAAGCAGGTGCCGGTTCGGCTTCCGCTGCAGTAGGTACGGCTGCATCGGGAACTGCGGCTGGGGCAGCCAAGGTTGATGCCGCTTGCCCCGCAACGCCGGACTCGGCTGAACCCACGACTGACGCAGCAGCAACTTCTTGCCCCGCAGTAGGCTCAGGCGTTTCGGCTGCCAGTGCTGCGCTGGGTAACAAAAGCTGCCCAACCATAAGCGCGCTTACGCCGAAGGTGGCGATTCTGGCACCCGTAAGACACTTCGCGCCGCGGATAAGCGAGCTGGTTCGTTCGTTTTGAGTTTGCGCTGCAACGTGCTGTCTGTACATAAGGCGCTCCTTGTTCGTAGGTCGGCTTCCGTTGATCTACATTGCGCCCACCCGATTCGCCTAGGCCCATACACACGAACGCTTACGCAAGCCAGGTGATAACGTAAGCTAATTATCTCACGCGCACCACTTCGCGAACAATGATCTGACGCCCAATTCTCGGTAGAATAACCTGCCAAGTTGGCACATGGCTGGAATCGAAAAACGCAGCAAGCGGTGGCGGCACATACAGATAGAATCGACAATCAATATCAAAACCCTGCTTGGCGAAGCCATTAGCGAAGCAGATTTCCAATACCAGGGCATCAACCATCAGCCTCCATCAGCCTCTCCATATACCCCTTGCACCGCAGGCGTATAATCCAAAGCCATGATAACTCTCCTGCTTATAGAAAAAATCGCTTCGCTGTTCCTTATCATGGCGATCGGATTCGCGTTGGTGCGCCTTCGTCTCCTAAAAACAGGAGACAGCAAAACTCTCTCTGTCCTGTCCGTATATGCCATTTGCCCGTGCGCGTTCATTTCTGCAACGCAGGTTGATTTGACTCCAGATGTGCTGCAAGGGTTTATATTCGCGATCGTCTGCGCTATCGTGCTCCAGGTTGGGCAAATACTGCTAACGAAGATCCTGGCAAAGCCACTTCACCTGTCCCCCATTGAGCGGGCAGCAAGCATTTACTCAAATTGCGGTAACCTCATCATCCCGCTTGTCGGCTTCATCCTGGGCGACGAATGGGTGGTCTACTCACTTGCCTATATGAGCGTTCAAACTATCCTGATTTGGACACATGGCAAGTCCCTTATCAGCGAGAATCATCACATTGACGTCCGTGGCGTTCTACTAAACATCAATCTGCTGGCCGTAGCCGCCGGCATCGTGCTCATGGTGCTCGGCATCAAGCTTGTTGAACCCTTCAATACCTTCACCTACGACATGGGACAGATGATCGGCCCTGCTGCCATGCTGGTAACAGGTATGATCATCGGAGGCATGGACTTGCGCCAAATCGTAGCCAACAAGCGCGTCTGGCTCGTCGCCTTCATCAGGCTAATGTTGATACCTGCCGTAGTCACGCTTGTGCTCAAGTTCAGCGGCATAGTCACATTAGTGGCAAACGGCGAGTCAATACTGCTCATTACGCTTCTCGCCACGATCACGCCATCTGCCTCAACAACAGTGCAAATGGCGCAAATTTATGAGAAAGACGCGCCGTATGCCAGCGCAATCAATGTAATAACCACGTTCGGCTGCATCCTGACGATGCCGATCTGGGTGGCTCTGTTCATGGCTTAGTGCCAAAACCAGTCTCCAAAAAACTCACTTACCGCAATCTACACCCTTTCGCTTCCACAGTTGTGCTGCGCGATATCTTGGAAGAACGGGACAGGCGCCTCGCCAAGGAACTAGAGGAACACTCTGCAGCACAAAGGACTGGTGCATTGAGTTCTCGAGCGAAAGACCGAACGCCTAACGAACATAGTCGAGCAAGGAGGGCTGCTGCCACCAGGCAAATAGCCCCTCCACTCATCCAATTACCTTTAAGGCGTAACACGAATTGCTGAGTCGTGTTACGCCCCCACTCAATGATCCTGATATCAACAACGAGGGAGAATCAATCATGCTAACCCAAGAACACCTAGACAAGGTAGCTGCCTTCCATGGGCACATTTACCCGGACATGCTGATCGGGTTCAAAGCCGTCGAGGGCGCAATCGCGCAACTCGGCCTTAGCGACGAATCCCTGCCCGCAGTCGACGAAGAAATCGTTGCCGTCTTCAATACGAAAGGGGCCGAGTCTGGACTATCTCCAGGCTTGGCCCCTTCATCAAGCAGCGCTATTTCAGCATCACCGTGCAGCAAACGGTGATAGACAAGCTAAATAAGCTAGTTCATCTTCTTACGACGAAGCGCGAATACCGCAATCCCGCCAGCAGCAACAGCAATCAGAGCAAATGCGCCACCAATAAGGGCAAGGTTGTCGCCCGTCTTCACGGTAGCCATCTTCGCTTCGCTTGCCACATTGTCGCCGTTGTTGTTAACGGTGTTGACGTTTACGTTCGCATTGGCGGAGGAGTTGTTTCCGTTGTCGCCAGCACCAGGCTCAACGGTAGCGGGGACCGCCTTCCAGCCGGCATACAGAGTGAACTCAGGCTGTGTGCCGTCTACATCAGCATCGAAGTCATAGGCATTGGTGCAGTCCTCGTCGGTGAACCATCCGGAGAAGGTATAGCCTTTCTTGGTAGGATCTGCCGGCTTTGCCACTTTGCCACCAACGGCAACAAGCTGAGAGTCGACTGCCGTGCCCTGGTTGGAATCGAAAGTAACGGTAACCTTCAAAACCTCAGGAGCCTGAGCGCCCGATTCCTTAGCATAGTCGTTTGCAGCCTGAGCATCAGTGAAGTAAACAACTGTTCCGTCGGTATTGGTTACGGAACAGGTCGCATCGCCCTTCACGGCTTCCTCGTTACCGACAGCATATTTGCCATCGTTGAACAAAACTGCCTTGCCGCTCTTGAGGTGCTTGGCAACCTCTTTGTCTGTGAATTGACCGCCGCTAACTTCAATATTGCCAAGATCAAGACTGCCGTTAAATTCACCGCCGGAAACGGTGACCTTGTTATCGGCATTATCAAAAGGCGACTCCTGCTTCGACGAGGAATCCCAGCTGTAGGCCTTAAGTGCCGAATTTTCATCCTTCGCCGTGAAGGTGCCGCCTGTGATAGCTACTTGGTCGAGGCCCTTGTAGCCGGGGCGGTTGACGATGGAGATTGCCGCGCCGTCCTGGATAGCGCCATCGCCCTCAGTCTTTGCAACCGGATCGCCCGACACGGTAATCGTGCTGCCAGGGTTGACGTTCAGGCTGCCCGAGCACACCTGCACGCCCATCGTCTTCGCGTTGATTGTGGAGTTGTCGATGGTCAGCGTTCCGCTACTGGGGAAGTAAATGCCGTAGCCATTGGGAACGTTGAGCGTACTGTTCTTCAGAGTAACGGCGTCGTTGGTGTTGTTGCCGTTCGCCTCGATGCCGCTTGCAGCACTCGTAGTGGCCTCAACGTTTTCGAACGTAAGGCTGGAATTGTCGTACGTGATGGTACCGCTCATAGCAGACGGAATCAGACCGATAAGCTGAGAGCTCACGATTTTGCCATTCTTCACCGTAAGCGATGCATTGGAGTAATTGATCTCGAACGCCGCGGAGTTCGCGTCGGTTCCCGTGCACGTCCAGGTGTGGCCATTCAGGTCAACCACGCGAGCAACAGATCCAGAGTTGAACGTGCTACCCGTGGTGTAGTCGCGCAGCAAGGTGATGGCTTCGCCACTTTTGGATTGAGCCTCGAACGCCTCGTCCATGGTGTAGTAGCTGGTTTCGCCAACCTGAGCAAGGTAGGCCTTTTCTACGCCGTACGTGCCATCAACGTTTTGGGTAGCAGTGGAGCTTTCGACCAGGTAGCGAGAAGGATCAGTGCTGAACGTACCGCCCGTGACCTCAATCGTTGCCTTTGTGGGATCGTTGGTTTCGGTCGAATTGTATTTGCTTGCACTCAGCGTGCCATTGACAACGCCGCCCGTGATGGACACCTTCGCCGTTTTACCCTCTGCGCCGTCGTAAGTCACCGACTTCACGTCGCCATTAACGGTGCCGCCGCTGATCGCCAGATCGCTGTTGTGACCGCCACTGTACGTCCAGGCCGCCACTGCGCCGTTGACCGTGCCGCCTTTGACGGTAGCTCTGTGCCAGTTCTCAATGACGTAGCTGTTGGTGGAATTCAGCGTACCGCCGTTCAGGAACAGATCGCCGCTATCGACCTTGATCACGACGAAGTTATTCTGGGTAAAGTTGCCGCCCTTGATATTCAGGCCGGGGTACTTGGCAACGCTGTCGTCACCCACGCGCACCAGGGACGCGCCCTTCCCCTCCGCGTTGCCGCTGTCGTTGGTCACGTTGCCGCTCTCGAAGGTGAGCCAGCCGGCGCCCTGAATGTCAATGACATAATGGGAGCTGACGCCGGAGTTCTCTGCGGTGTCCTCGCGCATGATGGTGCCCGTTTGGGTCTCGCTGCTGTCCATGACGGTGACGCGAGCCGTAACGGTCAGCGCAGGCTTGCCCTTCTCGGTGCCGCCGTTGAGGGTGTGACCGTTCAGGTCGAGCGTGACATAGTTCGTGGAGATTGTTACGTTCTCCTTCGTATCGGCCAGCAACTTCACCGTTGCCTTACGCGGCGCAGCGTTAATAGCGGCCTGCAGGTTGGGATATGTCTTGCCGTTCACTTCCGCAACCGCTGCCGTAGTACCTTCCCCGCCAGTTTCAGCTGCAGGGGCTGCTGCTTCATTAACTGCTTTGCCGGTCGTCGCATTGGCCGCTTCGCCCGTCGATTCGGACTGCGCGGCAAGCGTATCAGCCGAACTTGCGCCCGCATCGGCGCCTTCCGACTGGTCAGAAGGCTGAATCAACTCAGTCGGGGATGACGAAACCCCCGATGCTGCGCCGTCATCAGCCGCGAATGCTGCGGTTGGCAACATCATGGGGCACATCGCAACACCCACCAGGCCTGAAATGAATTTGTTTTTATTGCTCATTTTCATTTCTTGCGCAACTCCTTTTCTGTTTTCTATGCTTTCAAAATTACTTTTGTATCTTAATCCTCATCGTTGTAATTGCTACCAAAAAATATTTTGCGAAATAAAAGATTTTTAGGCTTCTGTACTGCGCATAAGCTACACCAATATCAAAATGCACAGACAGTAGAAACCGAGTCATAGCCCCAATTTCATAAAGCGGCACACAGTAATTTCGCTAAGCGCGACCAGATTCGCTTGCCAATTCGCTTCACAAAAGAAAAAGGGTACCTTCACTGTATTGAAGGTACCCTGCTGTTAACACGGTCCAAGCCAAATTGAGGGGTGCAGTACGCTACCGGCAATATACACAGCTTCACCATACTTTGAAACACCAAACTCTCCCATTTTCAATTCAGCCATGCTATCTTTGCGCGCCTCAAGCTCGCTCCTTGCTTCGGCGGCAGCGGATTGCAACCACAGCCACAGCATTACAACCAATGGCCAGGAACAAAGCAATCAGAAACTGGACCTTTTGTCCGTAGGCAGTACGTTCTGCTGCTCTACGGTTTTGGTTCCGGCTTCCTCACTCATGTCGAACAACGCCAAAGCGTCATCTTCGCTCCTCCAATGCCCTAGCGCATGCTCTGACGAATCGCATGAGCAAACAACCGTTACGATTTTGCCTGAGTAGGTAACATACTCGCTGCCCTGATCGATGCCATTGGAAATAATGGAAGCTGCACCCCTGTAATAGTGGGGCCAAAGTCATAGGCAAGACGTGCCTCGGGCGCAACCATAACCGCATGGTTGCGCCCGAGGTACATGAAGTCGTGCTGTGTTTTGCAGAACGCTTCCTGTGGGATCTGGGTTATTCTCAACCCTTTTACAGAACGAGGCCACCGCTCATATCGGTATTTTAAAAAAAGCTTTTACCTATGCCTGAAACGGTCGTATTCGTCTCAGGATTCGTAAGGCGCAGGCTTTTGCAGTCCTCGCACGCAAAATTTCCGATAGAGACGATTCGCTCACTCGTCCCTAGGCCAATATCAGCCAAATAAGCGCACCCAACAAAAGCGTATTCATTAATGGCGGTTACCGACGTATTGGCGCCTAACCCTGTATCGGTAAGGCAATAGCGCAATCAAAGGCGGTCTCTATCGACTGAATGGTCGTGTTTTCTCCAAACCCATTTCAACAAGGTCATAGCACTGGTTTAAAGCACCATCGGGAAGTGAGGTAAGACCCTGCATTTTGTCTAAACAGGTGGTGGGAAAACCGCAACACGAAAAGCAACCGTAGCCCATTGCCTGAATAGTAACGGGTTCGTTAAGGGTAAGGCTGGTTAGGCCAACACCGGTACCGAACGCCAATTCACCAAAATACCCAATACTCATTCCCAAAGGTCAACCAAAGCAAGATTAGGCAGTCGCAGAAAACGGAATTGTCAATTGAGTCAAGCGGTTTGACCTCGGAACGCACCGATTTCAGGTTACGGCAGCAGACCACCTACGCGCAAACAATACACCATGGATCGAAGCCTTTTTTCCAAGCTCCTTGACGCGAGTGCCTATCCACGCGCAATGTGCCGTGGATACCACTTCTGAAACCATGCGGTGAACATCCCCATCAACGCAGGAAGAACGGAATTGATTGCGCCAACATAGCTTGCTGCGTCCGTTTGCATGATGAAGCAAGTCCAAATGGGCGTAACCAGGTAAAGTACTCCCCACGCCGCCGTAAGGATGCGGTTCGTTCTCATGAAGATCGGATTGCGCAATGCCGCTTCCCCGTTATAGCTGTTCTTGGAATAATGCGCAGTCAGTGGCACTCTCAGGAAGCACGAAACCGTCCACATCAGCCCGAACAACAGGTATGACACCGGGACAACAAGAATCGGCGATGCTCCCGCCAGCAACGCAACAGAACACGCGCCTACCCCTAAACCAGAAATCTGGTCATACAAAGTAGCCTTTGTCCGATGCATCAAAACTGGGAGCAGCACACATACCGTCACGCTGATCAAGCTGCCCCAGAACCCATCAATAGATGCAACAACCCAGAACACGATCCAGGGAATCAAGAGCAGCAGCATATTGGTCTTCGACTCGCTGGCGCTTTTGCCGTTGCCCCCATCTCTACTGTTCACGCCCTCGAGTGCATCCGGAACATTTCCGCCCGCACCGGCGCACGCACTCGATGCCGCACCAAAATAATCATCCCAGTGCATCATCAGGTCGAAATCGCCCTCTACGGAGTACAAATGCTTCATAAGCGCTTCATCGCCAGCAATCTCGCCGCTTGCAATTGAGCGCCAAACATCAAAGGGCGTGTTGATGCGTGTAGTGAAACCACCAACAAAGCCATCTTCAGGCTCTATTTCAACTCGGCTGCCCTTCTGCCCGAGAGTAATGCGATAGACCTTGCCGATATCGGTATAGTTCATGTCCAGCACAACATCGCGCTCCTGCCATGATTCCTTGCGATAAAGGGCTGCCATTTGGCGAGTGAACACCAGGCTAGGATCTTCCTTTTCACCTGATTCGCCAATGCCCCAGCTAGCATCTGCCATCGCCTCAAAAACATCACGCGGGAATAGGTTCTGGTCAAGCTTGATGCGAGTTTCTCCGGTAATGCCGCCAGACGCAAATTCCTGCCCCGCTTTCTTTACCCAAGAAAGATATTCGTCAGTGCGCTCCGAAAGCTCTTTCACCCTGAAAAGCTCACCTTGCCCGCAGAAAATCGCTGTGTAGCCGCCTTTTCCGCAGAGTCGGTCGTACAGGCTGGTAACGCAGTCGTAGTTCCCCTGGGCCGTATAGAAGCCGCACGTAGAAATAACCACGGTGCTCTTGCCGCTCATATCGTAGCGAGAAGGATGCCCTCCGCTTTCCGTTTCCGTGCACATGAATGGAAGGGACATAGGAAGCTGACGATCGATGAGGGTTTTCAGCTGACCGGGCAATCCGAAGTAATACAGGGGGAAACTCCAAACAACAACGTCGGCCCACAGGATTTTATTGATAACTCCCTGCATATCGTCATGAATGCAACACTCCCCTGGCGTTTTGCTCCAGCACGAAAAACAACCCAAGCAGGGTTTAAGGTTAAGCGAACCGATGTTAAGGGTTTCGATTTCAGGGGCCCGAGAACCGCTGCTTTCTTCCTTGGCGGTAATGCCCTCAAGAAAAGCGCTGGTTAAACGCCAGGTATTGCTTCGATTGCCTTTTGGGCTACCGTTGATGGCAAGGATCTTCATTTCGCGTTCCTCAATTCGACGGCACATTGTTCGGCCGATTCATTATGCGTTTGAAGGCTTCTTCCGCCGAAACCGGAGGTATTGCTCCAATGCGAGCTTTGTCTTGTGCACCCGTATCCAGAATAGCCATTTCGCATTCGTACTAAGAATATAAGACACGACCAGAATTGACGCGTAGGGCATGTTGGAAAAGGTAAAGCCGAAAACATTTTGAGGCAGATCGGCATGGTGAGCCAGCTCCAATTAGCCACAATATTGGGCCATTCGTCCACGAATACGTTTTAAAGATGAGACATAGGGTAGTATTAATAACCAAATAGCTTAATAGAATGACAAATATTTATCTGGTCGCTAAACCAACAAAAGAGCGAATACTGCGACTATCGCAACAAGTCGCCATATGCAGTTCCAGGCAATTTGACGAAAAGCAAATTTGTTCCTGCGCAAACCCCAAACAGAAGGAAATGTTATGAGCAAAGCACAGAAACTGATATCCGGCATCTTCGCATTGGTATTCGCTCTAGCGATAGCACCCACTGCGTCATTCGCTGCAACCAATTACGACTTATCCGTTAATGGAGAACAGTTCACCAGCGAAAAACTCACCATCCAATGCGGCGAAGGCACGGCAACGTACGACCCTGCCACACAGAACCTCACGCTGGACAATGCCTCCATCACAAACGCGGTAGACTATGGCGGAATCGATTCGGAGTTAACGAGCGATTTAACCATTACGCTCCAGGGAGCCAACCAAATCTCCTTCAGCGACAATATGGGCATCAAGGCCAAGGGGAGCGTTATTTTCTGTGGACCGGGAAGCCTTGCCATCTCGGTCGAAGGAGACACGATGGATGGCATAAGCGTAGGCGGCGACGCCACCATGCAGAACACAACCGTCTCCGTCCAAGCACCTGCCGGAATCGGTGTTGGGTGCGATGGCTCACTTATTCTCGACAACACACAGCTCACTTCCAACGGACTGTATGCAGGCATCGACGCCGCTAATCTGGTTGTCAAAAACGGCTGCACGGTAAATATCTCGGCAACCGAGCAGCATTGCAACGCTGCGTACATTGACCCCCGCGACGGTTCCGCAGGCAATATCAGCATTTCAAATTCAACTGTTTCCGCCATGAGCCTATTCCCAGGACTCTATGCCACAGGCAATATGACCATCGATGGCGGTACCGTCCAGGCCACCTCTACCGATGACTCTCCTCTGTGGGCAAAGGGCAACATCGCCATCAAGGGAAAAGCGAAAGTCACGCTTAACGGCGAATACCCTTCAGGCTGCGCCGGCACCTTTACGGTATATGAGGCAGAAGTTGACGCTAAAAGCACCAGCCAGATGAACATTCCCGCACTTGCCGACTCTCCCACCATCAACGACGATTTCGAGCTGACATACGCCATGGCTGTTGACAGCGAAGGCACAACGATCGATCTCATTGAACACGATGGGGCCGAACAGGCAAAAGGCTACCTTCACCTTTACAAGAACATACATTTCATCACTGACGAAAAAACCGCGACCTATTCCCTTCCATTCACAAAGATGGTCAAAAAGGGTGGCGACATCGCTCCTGGCAAACAGGAATTTGAGCTAGAAATCTTCGGCGTTGGCGTTGGCCAGATTGAGGATTACAACGATGTAACCATAACGGCCACTGTTGCTACGAATGGCGAAGGAAGCTACGAAGGCAGCCTCACCATCCAAGGCCCGAAGAAGCAAGTGGATAACATTACATGCGAAGGCTTTTGCGTACGTGAAAAGAACACTGGCATTGCAAAATGGACCTATTCGGATGCCGTATACCAAATCTTCCGCAACAACGGCGCAACCGACAATCAGGGAACAGCGCAGCCAAGCTTCGAGGTATTCCCCGTTGAGCTGGTAGCAACAGACAACGGCGAATTCTACGAAAAGACGCAGGATACCCCTGTTGATGTCATGACGTTCGAAAACGTCTATACCGAAAAGACCGCTCCCGGTGAAGACGCCAAGCCAACAGAAGGCAGCGATCCCAACACGAGCAATAAGTCCGCCGCAGACAACAAAACAGCGGCAGCCACCCCTCATACGGGCGATGCGAACATGCTAATCGTCGCGATCGCAGCATTGCTGATAGCAGCAAGCGCTTTGTTGGCCTCCACTCTGGCGACAAAGAAGCGTTAAGAATAAGAACATGCTGGCTACGAGCGCCCATCGATGATTACCGATGGGCGCTTTTTCAGCGTTCGCATGCTTAACGTAGAAGCGCAACCCGACAGAACGTTTAGCGACACCCCCGTCACTCAAAAATGGGAAACAAGGGCGCATGCCTGCGGCAATAATGGGACACACGTTCATTCCCTCGCGCATGCGACTGTGGCACTGTCGTATAAGGAGCACTTCCCCTAGCTAACGCATGCGAGAAAGGGCACGAACATGAACAGCGACGTACAGAAAAGCGTTAATGCGAAAACGCACTACTTCGATGAATATCTCATCGTGCCTGATGACTTGCAGCCCGAAGTGGACTCATTCTGCGCCGAAGTGATCGCGCTTGGCGAACAGTGCGCAGACTTCAATACCTTCGAAAACCGCTTCGCGTCTGAAGGACTTTCGGAGAAGTTCGTGGCACTCATCTGCCAGTGCGCCCAGAAAAATTCCCCGCAAACAAAAGAACAGCGGCGGGAATCGCTCAAAACAGCCAAGAGCATGATGCGCGAAAACCGAAAAGAAACCGCGGAATACTTTGCGGATTCAGTGCTAACATTCGCCAGAGTTGAAGCCGAAGGCCGTATCCTGAAGGAAAATCGAGAGCGCATGATCGAAAACGATACCATGGGTGACTACACAAGAACAAAGAACGCCATAGAAGACGGCATAGGCCTTTTCGGGTTCCTTTTGAATAAGTTCAAGAAGTAGCAAGAGCCAAAGAAAGCAAAGCCTACGTTGCCTCTTCGTAAGTGTAGCGGCTCCACACTACTTCTCGTCCGTTTCATCAACCAGCCAACAAGTCGTTCCGTCGGTAAGAATGGTCCGCGAAGCACGAGAAACAGCTGCAATTCGCTTGATACCATCGGTGCAGGCTTGAGCTTCATCCCTAATGCTCGCTTCGGCAGAACGTAAATCCGACTGCATTCCGATCTTCGACATAAGAAGGTTCTGTTTGGCAGCAGCACGGGGAGCCATCGAGACCAAACCCTTCAAATGCCCCCTGCGCGACCCCTTTGGAAGCGCAACGGGCGCGCCCTTCATCGCACCAATTTTGACCTCCAAAACCCCAGCTACCGTCGTGCGTTTCTTAAGGAATCCCTGCGATTTCTCGAGGATACGTTCCCGCTCAATCAGGGAACTTCTTTCGTCGATTGCGCCATCGTAATACATACGGGTAACGGCAAGCGCAGATAATGCACGAAGGCTCATCCCAAACTGATCCTCGTAAGAATGAAGTTCATCCGCTACCAGCTGAAGCTCTTTCTGACTCGCTTTCGCATCCCTAGCCTTCCCCTCAAGGGCGCCCAGCTGCAAAGTGGTCCAATCAACAACCGCACCGACATCGTTGTAGCAACGTTCAATTTCATTGCGTGCCGCGCGCAGCGCATCGGGCTTCTGTTGGTAGTCGTCATAGAGCCTTGAATACGTTTTGGCAATGTCCAAGGCATTCATGAGCTTAGCCTTCTGCTCGTCGGCAATCATCGAAACAACCTTGTCGAGCTTCTCGTCAATGCAGTGGAGGCTATCGCTGATCTCGGTCATATACGCCTGACCAACCACCATGGCAGCGGCGGCAAGACCAGCGCCTGCTATTTGCGTAGGGTTGATCCCGCCTGCTTGAGTAAGCTTTGCGTGGCCTGCCACCTTGTCATTTGAGCCTTTTACCATACCCCGGAAAGCGCCCTTTTCGCCCTTCACCTGAACAAGATCCTGAAGCGTAAACCCTTCAGGGACCTCAACCCTAAACAGACCTTTCTGGGGAATCATCTCCAAAACGTTGGAACTCGCTTGGAGGACTGAATCAGCTTTAGCAAAGAAGCCGATTCCGTTGGAATCACCATCAACTTTCGCAATAACGTTTATGCCTTCAATCTGTTCGGGCAAAACCTCTTCAACGCTAACGGCAGCGAGCGCCTTTTCGCTTTTCTCCATCTTTTTAGGCCTCACCGATGAGGGATTCAACATCCCACGTATTGTAGGAATCTACCGCTTGCAAAGCTTGTAGCAGATTCGTGAATTGGGACCCCAGCTCTTCTTCATCGCAGGGATAAGAAAGAATCCACATGGGTTCTTTGAACTTGAAATCGGCGTAAACGTCAACATTGCCAAGGCCGCGCAGCTGAGAATACAGCGCAAGCCCCACAGACTTGCCGCAACCGACAAAAACATCTTTATAGGCTGAAAGGTCTTTCTCACGAGAAGACTTCATCGTAAGGATTGCGTAACAGCCGGTAAAACCCATGTAGCCCGAATCGAGCTCGCCACCATCTGAAATGTTGTTCTCGAAATTCTCAAAGAAGGCTTTTGCGGTAATGGGCGGCAAGGAACTGTTAACCGCTTTCTTGCGATTGTCATCGGCTGCCTTGCTCAACCCCTTGGCTTCCTTTTTCTCCTGGATGCCGTTAAGGAACTCAAGTTTAGCCTTCTTGCCGTTCTCCGCGGCAAGGTTAGCCTTTTCTTGCACCTGCTCGATAATCATCGGGCCATACTGCTCTATATAAGGCTGGACCATCGGAAGAACCTCTTTCCCAACCTTGATGGCATTCTGAAGATCCTTAAGTTGGATTTTTGGCATTTGCGGCTCCTTAGACCAATCGGACATATTTATAAAACTGCTGGTCAATGCAAAATCCGATTTAGCTATTGTACACCCGCCGCCATTGAGCGGTTTTAGCAACAAAACAGCTTGTAAAGTGACATGCGTTCTGCAAAAACACCGCTTCACAGCAGATTGAACAGAATCCGCTTCCGCCGAAATCGTCGATTTCTATTTGATGGACTGCGCAACACTTGAAGTTATCGACGAGCACACAACCCAATGGCACTAAAGCAAACCGCAGTTAAAACTTCTTATCGAATTGGGATTCAAGCCTATTTCAGAACAGCATCAACAGAAGCAGATAACACTGTTTACCTGGTGAAACGACACTATTATTAAAAAAGTAAACAACAGAATAATTAGAAGAGGTGCTTCTAACGAATGCCCAAAAAGCTTAATCCGTCCGTCTAGATGAACACGTTCATTGATTTCTAACAATTCTTAATCTATTGTAAAAAAGCCAATAGCCCTCGAAGCTATTGGGATCTATTTTTGGGGGAGGCTTACATGAAAACTGTTGCTATTATTGGCACATTTGACACCAAAGGCGAAGAATTCGCCTACGTTAAAACCCGCTTCGAAGAGCTGGGCATCAACACCATCACCATCCACTGCGGCGTATTTGATCCGCAAACCATGCCTGACGTTACCAACACGGAAGTAGCAGCAGCAGTTGATATCGAAATGTCAACCATCGCCGAAAAGAAGGACCGCGCCTTCGCCACAGAAACCATGACGCGCGGCGTTGAAAAGCTTTTGCCTACGCTGTATGCCAACGGTCGCTTTGACGGCGTCTTTTCCATGGGCGGTTCGGGCGGAACCGCTATCGCAACCGCAGGCATGCGCAAACTGCCGGTAGGCGTTCCCAAGGTTATGGTATCCACCATGGCATCAGGCGATACCTCGCCGTACGTCGGCGCATCCGACATTGCCATGTTCCCTTCCATCGTTGACGTTGCAGGCATCAATTCCTTCTCTGCAGCGATCTTCAACAACGCAGTTGCCGCTATGGCAGGCATGCTCGAACACGTTGCTCCCAAGCACGAGGATTCCAAGCCGCTTGTTGCTGCAACCATGTTCGGCGTAACCACACCCGCCATCCAGAAAGCGCAGGCATACCTGGAATCAAACGGCTATGAAGTACTTGTATTCCATGCAACTGGCACGGGCGGAAAATGCATGGAATCACTGATCAACGGCGGCTTCATCAAAGGCGTGCTCGATCTGACTACCACCGAATGGTGCGATGAAATTGCCGGTGGCGTTCTTAACGCTGGCCCCGATCGCTGCAGTGCTGCCGCCCTTAACGGTGTTCCCGCTGTGGTGTCCGTAGGCGCTGACGACATGGTGAATTTCGGCCCGTGGGATACCGTCCCCGAGCATTACCAGTCTCGCAACCTGTACAAGCACAATCCAACCGTTACGCTTATGCGCACCACGGTTGAAGAAAACGAGCAAATTGGGCGTGCTATCGCAGACAAAGTCAACATGTCCATTGGCCCGTGCGCTGTAATGCTGCCTCTGAAGGGCGTTTCGATGATCGACGCCGAAGGCCAACCATTCTACGGTCCTGAAGAAGATGCGGCACTGTTCCAGGTGCTTCGCGATGAAATCGACCCGACAAAGGCCGAGCTCATCGAAATGGATGCCCATGTGAACGACGACGAATTCGCCATTGCTGCAGCACAAAAGCTGATCGACCTCATGAATCAATAACGTATATAAAAAAGACGAGAACGCACAGTTCTCGTCTTTTTTCTTGCAGAAGGTGCCCGAGCAGCACCACTACCCTAGCTTCATTGAGCCTCTTTCCATAAGGGCAGTATTTCTTATTGGAAAAATGCTCATTAAAGTGACAGTTCCTCAAGGAAAAGGAGAAAACCATGCTTGAATTGTCCCGCGCAGAAATCCTCGACCGGTTCCGCAAGTCCCTCGACGAAGGCAACATCCTGCTCGGTGTAGGCGCCGGTACGGGCATCACGGCTAAATCCGCTGAGGCCGGCGGTGCCGACATCTTCGTTATCTATAACTCTGGTCGATTCCGCATGGCTGGCCGCGGCTCTCTTGCTGGCCTGCTTTCCTACGGCGATGCAAACCAGATCGTTGTTGAAATGGGCGCCGAGGTTCTGCCTGTTGTGAAGGACACCCCCGTGCTCGCTGGCGTATGTGGCACCGACCCCTTCCGCGTAATGAAGAAGTACCTTGCCGAGCTTAAGGAGCAGGGCTTCAACGGCGTTCAGAACTTCCCCACTGTTGGCCTTATCGACGGTACGTTCCGTAAGAACCTCGAAGAAACCGGCATGGGCTACGGCCTTGAGGTAGATATGATTGCCGAGGCTCACAAGCTCGATATGCTTACCTGCCCGTATGTCTTCGATGAAGAGCAGGCAGCGGCAATGACCAAGGCGGGTGCAGACATCATCGTTGCTCATATGGGCCTTACCACCGGCGGCACCATCGGCGCAGAAACCGCACGCACTCTCGAGGATTGCGCAAAGATCATCGAAGGCATCGTGAAGGTTGTAAAGGACATCAACCCCGATGCACTCGTTATCTGCCATGGTGGCCCCATCTCCGAGCCCAAGGATGCGGCTTACATCATCGAAAACGTTCCTGGTATCGATGGCTTCTTCGGCGCAACTTCCATCGAGCGCCTGGCAGCCGAGCGCGGCATCAAGGCTCAGACCGAAGCATTCAAATCCATTAAGAAGTAGCATTACCAGGTCACTTACCTGCAAAGTTAAGGCGCTCGCCATTTGGCGAGCGCCTTTTTCGTTCACAAATAAAAACGGCAACCCAAACCTTGGCAAATGCCCAATCGTCCACTTTCGGCATGCGCTATTCATCTGTGCTAAAGTTAGCTAGGTTTAACTTAGCCTCTGCGCTTATCCACGAAAGCCCTGAACAAACCTTGCCACCACGAGGTTTCCGTTGCGAAACGAAAGATTTCCACCGAAGAAACCCAGCAGCTAGAAACTGAAAGAGGGTGAAGCAAATAGAAACCTTTCTCGGAATTCTGATTCCTTTTTTAGGCACAACGATGGGCGCCGCTTGCGTGCTCTTCATGAAAAACAATCTGGGAAACCTGGTACAGCGTTGCCTTGCGGGATTTGCCGCAGGAGTAATGGTCGCCGCATCGGTTTGGAGCCTTCTGATTCCTGCTATAGAGCAATCGACTTCGATGGGGGCGCTGTCGTTCCTCCCTGCTTTTGCGGGATTATGGCTCGGTGTGCTGTTCTTGCTTGCCCTAGACCACCTGATTCCCCATCTACACGTGGGCAGCGAACAGTCAGAGGGCCCAAAAAGCAAGCTTAGCCGTACCACAATGATGGTATTGGCAGTGACGCTGCATAATATCCCGGAGGGCATGGCGGTTGGCGTTATGTACGCAGGCTTCCTTTCTGGAAATGCGCAGATCACGGCAGCAAGCGCATTGGCGCTGTCGATCGGCATCGCCATTCAGAACTTCCCAGAAGGCGCAATCATCTCGATGCCGCTTCGAGCGGAAGGGATGAGCAGAAGAAAAGCATTCGCGGGTGGCGTTGTTTCTGGCATCGTTGAGCCCATCGGTGCAGTGCTGACGATCATCGCGTCACAGCTGATAATTGTAGCCCTACCTTATTTACTGAGTTTTGCGGCAGGTGCCATGTTATACGTGGTGGTCGAAGAACTAATGCCTGAAATATCTCAAGGCAAGCATTCCAACCTTGGCACAGTATTCTTTGCGGTCGGCTTCAGCCTGATGATGGTTCTCGATGTTGCGCTAGGATAAAAGCCAATCGGCAAGAAGGCCCGTGCACTTAATAACGCACGGGGCCTTCTTATGGGCTTTGACTGACTACGGGAACCGAATAAACCACCTATTTCAACGCAGCCAAACTTGCCTTGCCTGTAATCGTCGAATGGCAGAACAAGGCAAACCTATCGCAAAAACCTCACAATCGCCATCCTTCACTTTCACGCTGCAAAGCAACCATATGAGAAAACAGGCCGCCAGCCGCCTTCAAGTCATTGGGGCTACCCTGTTCTGCAACGCGCCCATCCTTAAGCACAACAACCTTGTCGGCATTTTCAACCGTACGCATACGGTGGGCAATTACAACAACGGTCTTCCCCTTAAGTAATCTCGACAGCGCAGATTGCACTTGCGTTTCGTTTTCAACGTCAAGGGATGCCGTCGCTTCATCAAGCAGCACGATAGGCGCATCTTTCAAAAGCGCGCGAGCAATCGAGATCCTCTGACGTTCGCCACCAGACAGTTTTGAGCCATTTTCGCCGATTTTCGTTTCATAACCCTGAGGCATCCTGCTAACGAACTCGTCACAGTTTGCCGCTTTCGCAGCGGCAAGTACCTCAGCGTCGCTTGCGTCTCTTCGACCCAAGCGAATATTGCCCATTATTGTATCGTCGAACAGGAGCACGTCTTGGAACACGATGGCATAATCGCGAAGCAGCGTCTCGGGGTCAACCGTCGAAACATCAACGCCACCTACACGTACCGTACCGCCCGTGGCATCCCAGAAGCGCGCCGCCAAACGCGCGCATGTCGACTTGCCCGAACCGGACGCTCCAACAAGTGCTGTAACCTCGCCTTCGCGAGCGGTAAAGCTTACATCGTTAAGCACACGATCTCCCGCTCGACCATCTTCGCCAGCACCGTAAGAGAACGCAACATGATCGAACTCAATGTCATAGCCAGCTGGAGCAAATTCGGTGGCCCCTGACGCAACGGGCTCTTCCATAATAGAGCGCATGCGAGCAGCCGAAGCCTCTGATGCAAACAGCTCGCTTATCAAGGTAAGCGCCTGATCGAAAGGAGCGTAAATACGCGAAATTACAAGCAAGAACGCGAACATTACCATGAAGTCAATACTGCCCGCAACGATAAGGCTCGCACCCACAATCAACGTGGTAGCAATACCCAATCGGAGAACCGCAAAAGCCGCATTCACCAGAATGCCGTTGAGCAACTCGCCCTTCGCGCATTCAAGCTCGGTAGCATCGATCGTTGCATTGAGCTCCGACAGATAATGCGCTTCTTGGTTAGTTGCGCGTATTTCACGAATGCAATCAAGCGTTTCCTGGACGCCCTGCGTCACCTTCACTTTTACAGCTCGATTGCGCTCAAACACAGGTTTCATTGGCTTGCGGGTTGCAAACAGAACGGCAAACGCCACAGGAACGCTCCAAAAAGCGGCTATCGAAAGCTGCCAGCAGAAGAACAACGACACCAAGAACACAATAGTCGACGAAATCGCAGCGCCCCACAATTCGCCGAGTACATGGCTATAGGCGTGCTCCATGGCTTGCACATCGCCCATTATGGTTTCCGTTAAATCGGCAAGATCACGTCGCCCGAAAAACGAAAGCGGGAGCTTACGAAGTCGTTCGGCTATTTCGATGCGCTGGTTGCCGCATTCCTCGTAAAAAATGCAGTAACTGTAGTAGTACTGCTGCCAGTTTGAAAACAGCAGAGCCACAAAGAACACTGCCAATCCCACGCAAAGTGGCACCACATTTGGCAGGTCGGCATTTTCAGTAAGATGCTTTACAAAACCGTCCATCACGAAGAACAGAAACGCCATTCCGCTCATAGTAACCAGATTGGTTACGCAGGTCCAAAAAATACCGCGTTTAACGCCTGAAACGCCCTTATCGGAAAGGAAGTACTTCTTCTTAAACGAGGCAAACATTATGCCTCACCTCCCTTCACGGCAGCAGCTTCCGTCTGCGCACCCGCGATCTTCCAACTTACCGCTTGCTCGTAGTCAGCCCACATAGAGGCATACAGGCCGCCTTCGTTTAGGAGCTGCCCGTGTGTGCCTCTTTCAACAACGCCCCCCTGGTTAAGCACCACAATCTGATCCGCCCCCACCACCGTTGAAAGCCGATGGGCAATCATAATAACCGTGCGGTTTTCAGCAAGCTTAGCGAAACCTCGCTGGATAAGCGCCTCGTTTTCCGGATCTGCAAATGCAGTGGCTTCATCAAGCACTACAATTGGCGCATCTTTCAGAATCGCGCGCGCCAGAGCCACGCGCTGCACTTCACCACCCGACAAATATGCCCCACCGGCTCCGAGACGCGTTTCGATACCTTGTGGCAGTTTCGCCACAATATCGTCGCATTGCGCTGCGTGAAGCGCGGCAATTACCTGCTCGCGCGTAGCGCCGGGCTTAGCCGCACGTACGTTTTCCTCGAGTGTTTTACTGAACAATTGGTTTGCTTGGAACACAAAAGCAATTTTTTCCATTAGCTCATGCGGGTCGATCTCGCGCACATCAACACCGCCTACAAGCACTCGACCTGCTGAAACATCCCAAAACCGCGGAATCAAACTGGCACATGTCGACTTGCCTCCGCCCGAAGGCCCAACAAGCGCCAGAGTTGTGCCCTCGGGCACTTCGAGGCTCACATCAGTAATCGCATTGCCCTCAGCACCGTCGTAGGCAAACGATACCCGTTCAAAACGAACGTCATACTTTTCAACAGCACGAGGGTGGGTAGCAACAGGCAAAGGTTCTGCATCCATGATTTCACAAACACGACCAAGCGAATCGCCAGCCATCTGAGACGCCTCGCTCAGGAACATCAGCTTCGCCATAGCCGTAGGAATCACGGCAGAGAAAATGGCATAAAACGCGAAACTCACCACAAAGGTTGGAAAATCAGGTTCCAGCGGAGCCAAGACGAGTGCCACAGGCAGCAAGAAAATCACCAGACCGTTAAGCACCGATAGCTGAAGCACCTGCGGCTTACGGCAAAACGTACCCGCATAGTCCTGAGCCATTCGCGCATAATCGGTGATGGCATCATGAAACGCCTTAAAGGAATACACCGTCTGCTGAAACACCTTAACAACAGGAATACCTCGAACATATTCGGTGCCCGTTTCATTCATACGCACAAGAGCACCCATATAGCTCTTCATGAATTTCATGCCCTTGCCGCTCATCATGGTCATTAAGCAGCAAACGGAAATCAATACAGCAGCCAGGCACGACAACCCTAAGCGCCAATCGAACACGAACAACAGCACGACCATGCCAATCACCATGGCAATTGAGCCTGCCGAATCGGGCAAAACGTGAGCAAGTAACGATTCGGTGCTTGCAGCACAACCGTCTATTACGCGACGCAACTCGCCAGTAGCATGGTTGTCGAAGTAACCCAACGGCAAGCGCATTAAGCGCTCGGAAGTTTGCTTTCGCATGTTTGACGCCGTGCGAAACGCAGCCAAGTGAGTGCACATAAGTGCGAGGAAGTACACCAAAATCGAAGCTACAGCTCCGCCAACCGCCCACCATCCATAAACAGCGATTCCTTCTGCTGCCTGCCAATTTGGCGCAACCTCAATAAGGTCGCGTGCCACAAGCCATATGCACACATATGGAATAAATCCCAGAACTTGCGAAACGGCGCTCAGCGCCAAGCCACAATAGGTAAGCCACTTTCTACTGCCTGCAAAATCAAGCAATCGAGCAATGTCGCTACGCTTGCGGCGATTACTTACGTCCTCGACATTTGGATCAGCATGCGCGTTGCCACTGCCAACGTAATCAGCATCGTTTTTTGCCGTCTCTTCAGCCATAATCGCTCCCTTCTATTTCCGGCTTTCGCAATGTCCAGATAGCCTCTTTGACGTACGAAACGCCTCTTGTTAGTTAACGTGGGTTAACTTATCATGAAGGTTAACCTAGGCAGACTTTCAGATCCTGTGCTTGTACGAAAACGAAAAAAATTGAGACGAAATCGAATGACCAAGGCATCCACATATAGTGATATTCCTCGCGCGATTCGATCGCTCTATGAACCGCAGCTCAAACAGTTCGGAATCGAAATTCACCGCGATGGCGGAGGTTGGTCAGGCACGGGCCGCAGCACATGGGGAAGCGGGTCGGTTTGGGGCATGCCCGTAGGAGATTTCTGCATTGCGTTCAGTCACGAGGTGTATATAGAGCGCGAAATGGCGCTTGTCGAATCTCCTGAAAGCACCTATGCCTGCGTGTGCATGATGTCGGAAGATTCCAAAGCAACCATGCCACGAATGATCGATCGCCCAAAAGCGCTGCTTGATGGATCGTTGTATTCCTTCGTGCAACCAGCGGGCAAGTTCTCGGGCACCCTTCATTCGGGAGGTCTGTACTCGTCACGATGCATTTGCTTTTTGCCTCAGTACTTCGAAGAACTCGATCAACGCTGGCCTGGCGCTTTTTCATGCCTATTTGAACGGTTCGATGACGGATGGAATGAAACCGAATCGCGCATTATCATGTCGACACTCATTGGTACTGGACCGCAATACCAACCAGGTTCGGCATTGCTTATCGAGGCACGAATCGAACAAATGGTTGCCATGCTTGCCGCATCATGCAATAGCAATGGCGCCAAATACCGTAGTGGCGCAACAAACGAACAAGCTAGGCTCGCGCTTGAAGCGCAAGCCGGCATTGAACGTATGCTCGACGAGGGTCGCGCGCCCACCATTAGTGAACTTGCAAACATGCTGTTCGTAAGCCGGTCGCATCTATGCTCTGCCTTTTTGAATGAAACAGGACAAAGCATTGGCCACTACGCTAAAGCTCGCCGTATGGAACGCGCCAAGACCATGATTGCTTGCGGCTGCCCCGTTGCACAAGTGGCAACACGCCTAGGATGGGCGCGCTGCTCGACTTTTTCGCAGGCCTTCAAACAATCAACAGGCGCTTCTCCCACTGAATGGCGCAATTTGAATCCGAATTGCGCCAAACGACAAAACCAGTGCAACCCCCCCCACAAACACCCTAAAACGCAAAAGAGCTAGATCGGTAGCAGAGTCCTAACCAGATAGTGATGCTCGCAACAGAACCAACAGCAGCACCAGCTGCAATGCGGCTATTCCCGCTCACATGCCCTTGCGCCAGCATCAATCTCGAGACCATCGCCATGGTCGAGTTCCCTTTCCTTAGGGATAGTTGGAATAACAACCAGCATTAAAACCGCCAGGAAAACCGCAACAGCGGCCAGAACGACCCAGACGAGCGGTTTTTGAACCAGAAATGCACTAAGGCCCATCACCGAATAGGAGATAACCAAGATCCTTGCCTTCCTGGGTAGCGAAATGCCGCCGCTTTGTTTAAAAGGCTCAACATATGCTCGGTAAATTGGAGTTTGAGCAATCCAAGAGCTAAGGCGATCCGAGCTGCGCGAAAACAGGAATGCCGCAAGCAGCACAAGCGGCGTCGTAGGTAGTACCGGCACAAACATCCCAATAAAACCAAGGGCAAGGCATACGCTGCCCGCAATAATAAAAAGAATCTTCTTCGCAAAACGCATGATGGAGGTCCTTTCAGGATGGGCATGCTCGCAAATGAATATGCACGGTTATTTTCCCACGAGACTCTGATTTCCCAGCCAACAAGCAGGACGCATGGTCGGTATTTCCAATTAACGGGTTAAGTTTTGGTATTCCAACGTATTGAGGCTCGGGGGCGCTTCTATGCTTGCTACAACATCGCACTTTGAACGCAAACGTGCGATAGCTGCCACTTTATATCAGCCTCTAAATCTCCTTATGCCACACTTGCAGCCCAAAAGACTTGTGTTGCTAATTAAACAAGGAGCGGAAAGAGAACCATACGAAATAGCGATGGTTTGCTACGACATATTTGCTCGGATTTAACTTATATTAATATGTCGTTAATTCGTACTCCTTTACCGAATCTGAACAAGCGCACGCACGCTCTCGCCCAGATTCAAAAGACTTTGAAAGCGAGATGCCGTGAGCAAAATCCGCATGGCGCTGACCTTTGTTGCAGCATTGACACTCTACGCATTGGTAATGCCAATATCGGCATTCGCAGCAACGCCAACCACTATCGAAACAGGCAGCAGCAGCGAATTCGATAATGCGGTAGCCACCGTAAACGCTGCTACCAGTGGCGAATACATCATTGAGCTCACCGACGACATTCAAACTGGAGGAGCCTCATTCTCCTCTTCGCAGCCCGTAAGCATTGTTGGCAACGGGCACACCATAACACTTGGTCAGTACAGCTCGATTTCCGTACAGTCGGGAGCGCAATTGAACTTGGGCGCGGCAGACGGCAGTGACACGCTGAAGATCAGCGGCGGAAACGAGCAGAGCAACGATGATCCTGGCCTGTTGCATGTCAAAGGCACGTGCAATATGCACCCCGGCGTCACCATTGCCGACCGTAAAGGGAACAACTACTTTGGCGGCGGTGTTACCGTAGAGGGCGGCACCTTTCATATGTACGGCGGCACCATTGAAAACTGCGGAATCAGTGGCGGCTCCATGTGCTATGGCGGAGGTGTAGGGGTTGCTTACGGCGGCTCGTTCACCATGGACGGCGGCGAAATAAAGGACTGCTTCGCCACTTCTTCCTTCAAATGGGCGGATGCCGGCATGAACTACCCTTGGATCGCGTCTGCCGGCGGCGGCGTGTTCGTTTCCGGCGGATCTTCGTTCGTTATGACGGGCGGAACCATTTCGAACAACAAGGCCAGCGAAATGGGCGGCGGTGTTGCCGTTGTTGCGTCAGCCGATGAAATCGACAGTGGCGGATCGGGCAACCTTAAAAGCTCCGCACAAATCCTTGGCGGTACCATTAGCGGAAACAAAGCAAACGATGGCGCAGGCGTTCTTTCTTCCGCATATTTCTACAACCCATACTACCTGTGCGCCGACACCCCGAACGTAGGCGCTGCTGAGAAACCGGGCTTGTTCCTTAAGAACGCCACCATAACCAACAACACAGCTAACCAAGACGAAGGCTATGGAGCCGGCGTGCTTGCAGTGATGGTGAAATCACCTGCCGCAGCTGAAATTCGTAATTGCACGATAACAAAGAACAGCGCCGCATTAGGCGGCGGCGTTGCATCGTATGGCAACTTCACCAGCTTGACCATTGACGGATGCACCATTACGGGCAACAAGGCAGCAAATTACGGCGGAGGCTTTGCCGCAGAATCGAATTCCGGCGAAGGTGCAGGCACCACCATCACCAACACCAAACTGTGCAACAACACCGCAGACAAGGCGGCTTCCGACGTCTACCTGGACGGCTCCATTGCAAAATTGTCGGCCGCAAAAGACATGAATGAACAATACCTTGGGAAGCCCGATGATGCGACCAACCAGAAAATCGATGGCTGGTACCTAGACGACGAGACATCTCGCTACACCGCCCAGTCGAAAGACGAACGTAACGAGTACGCCAACTATGGAAGCATCGAACCTGGAAACAAGGTCTGCCTAATTGCAGCAAACAACCCCACTCTTGCAAAAGTAACCTTCACGAATGAAGACGGTAGCTTGATTTACAGCGAAAACCACTACGCCGTTGGAACCAAAGCCGACCAAATTGCCATTCCCACCCCCACCAAACCGTCAGACGACACCTACAACTATTATTTCGACTCATGGCACACCACGATCGGGGATGTCACGGGCGACGTTGTTTACAAGGCTCAATTCAAAAAGGTCTTCAAGAAGTTCAACGTCAAGCATGCGTTCAGCTGCGCTTCTTCGGGCAAACAGTTGCCGGACGAGGTTTTAGCGGTACTCCCAAAAGACACAAACAACTATGTGTATAACGATGCACTGAACGCTACTGCGCCCTCCCAAACGACCGTAGAAGTTGCCAACGGCACCTGGATTTTTATAGGCTACGACAGGGATTCAGCCATTGCCGATATGACTACGGCAGATTCAGAGGGAAATGTAACCTTCACCGGTTCCTGGAAATTCGTTGAGAAGAGTAACACTCCGTCCGCGCCAGACAATAGCGATCAGGGCGGAGCAAATGGCGACGATAAGTCGCAGGTTAACTCTAACGACAAATCTGGAACTGAACAGGAAGCAGATTCGCCTTCCCCCAACACGGCAGACGGCACAAGTGCCGGTTTTTGCTACACGTTGCTTATAGCCGCCATAGTGGCGCTGGGAAGTGCTGCGTATGCAAATAGCAGGATAAAACGTAGGCGAAACTATTAATTCCGATCCGTATCCGCAGAGCGGCAGAAGCTCCGAATCGATTTCGGAGCAAACACATTACCCAATCAGGGAAAAATGTTCCCAACTGGATATAATTAACAGACATGAAATATGCGTCGTGGTGTTAGCGACGCATTCCGTCCGAATTTAAAGGAGCTCTGCATGGATCCCAATAAGCGCCCTGACGACATGGTTCGTATCACCACCCCTGAACTCGCCCAGGCATTCATCGATGAGCAGATTGCTGCAATTCGCGAGCAGATCGGCAGCAAAAAGGTCCTGCTGGCCCTTTCCGGCGGTGTTGACAGCTCCGTTGTTGCTGCACTGCTGATCAAGGCTATTGGCAAGCAGCTTATCTGCGTACACGTAAACCATGGCCTTATGCGCAAAGGCGAAAGCGAGCAGGTTGTTGACGTATTCAAGAACCAGATGGACGCAAACCTGGTGTACGTAGACGCAACCGACCGCTTCCTGAACAAGCTGGTTGACGTAGAAGAGCCCGAAACCAAGCGCAAGATCATCGGCGCTGAGTTCATCCGCGTATTCGAAGAGGAAGCTCGCAAGGTTGGCAACGAGGTAAGCTTCTTGGCTCAGGGCACCATCTACCCCGACATCCTTGAGTCGCAGGACGGCGTGAAGGCCCACCACAACGTAGGTGGCCTGCCCGACGACCTGCAGTTCGAGCTGTGCGAGCCCATTAAGCTGCTGTACAAAGACGAGGTGCGCGTAGTGGGCCGCGAACTGGGCCTGCCCGAAAACATGGTTGAGCGCCAGCCCTTCCCCGGCCCTGGCCTGGGCGTTCGCTGCCTTGGCGCCATCACCCGCGACCGCCTGGAAGCACTGCGTGATGCCGACGCTATCGTACGCGAGGAAATCGACAAAGCAGGACTTGCCATCTGGCAGTACTTCGCTGTAGTGCCCGACTTCCGTGCGACCGGCGTTCGTGAGGGCAAGCGCGCATACGACTGGCCCTGCATCATCCGCTGCATCAACACCGTCGATGTTATGACTGCTGAAGTTCCCGAGCTTGACTGGGCGCTGTTGAAGCGCATCACCGCTCGCGTTACTGCAGAAGTTCCCGGCATCTGCCGCGTCTGCTACGACCTGACGCCTAAGCCCGTTGGCACCGTGGAGTGGGAGTAAATCCGCACAAAATCGTGGGGTTTGTTTGAGATGGTTTTTCTGCCTGGGCGATAGCTTCTTATGATCCGAGTTTACCTAGCAACCACCCGGCACATCGAAACCGAATGGCCCTTTGAAGGAGATTCAAGGGGTCATTTTTATGACTGCAGCCTGCGTAAATCGCATTTTCTAGACTGAGATTCGCATATCCAATACTCGTAACGTCACGATAATGTGCGTATGAGATGCAGTTTCGCGCGCGTCATAACCTCACCGTACTCACGGAAAGCAGCTGTCCGCTCGCTTTGCTTCCAAGATACTCATTTTGTACTCACTGCTCGTCACGCCTCGCAGCGGTGCCTTGCAAAACGATCGGACGCGCACTACATGGGATGAAACTAGGAATGTCCTGGCACCGCAGGCAAAAAAGCCTGAAGCGGTCTCTTGCTCCGCCACAGGCTTTTTCTTGTTGATCGCAATGTCGCCGCGCTTTCTAAGCAGCTACCCTTGCGTAAGTTCCGCATAGAGATTGAAGAGATGCGCGACAATCTTTTCCTCATTGCCGTTGAAGCTGACGCCGTAGGCCGCCTCGACGGCTGCATCGAGCGACTTGTGGGCTTCGATCAGCTCTGGGAACAGGAAGTCGTTGTCCGGGTCGTACATATCCGCTAGCGTGCTGCCTGGGTAAAGGTTACGAGCGTCGAGAACAGCTTGGGCGCACTGCTCGATTCTTGCCGCAACGCCTTCATCCACAAGGTCTCGAACAGGTACGTCCAAGGTCTCGGGCGTCGCATTCGGCCATGGGAAATTGTTGTACACCACGCCACCGGAATAGCGGTAGTCGCTTTTAAGACGACCGCAAACAGTGCGCATCCAGGCGTTATGCATCTGAGAATGAAGGACGCCGAAGTGGTAGAGGGTGGCATCGGGAATCAGGAAGACAAGATCGCTGCAGAACGTGTCAGGTCCGACAAACCCCATGGGTATGTAGCGACGTCGCTCCGAGGAGACCTTCGGGATGAGGACAGAGTTGCTTTTTGCGATTATCTCGGTGCCGAAATGGTTTGGTGTTGCTGCAGCCTTGTTTGTCTGGGCGCGCTTGGAGGAAAGGCGGAATTCCCTCACTGCTTCTATTCTCTCTTTCGAGAGAGGCATCTGCTTCAAGTCGCTAGGGGTGATGTCACCGAGCCAGAGGCACCATCTCTCTTTACCGTTGATGAATTCTGCAGAACCCAAGAAGGGATGGAAGTATTTCTCAGAGAGCGGTTCTTTAACTACGAAATCCCTTTTCTCGTCGCCTGTGAACAGGTAGTTTCCGCCGTCGATTGGCTGGGAGCCAATACCGATTTTTGGAACACTGCAAAGCGGCTTGCTTCTGTTCCAGACGAAAGCATCCGGAGCATCTGTAAGGTAGGCGTTCAGGTTGCCGACCACCTGGCGTTCAGCGTCGGCGTCCGGCCCGGCGTGATGATAGAGGACCTTGGCGTGGGAGCCAGAACCCGAGCCCGAGCTGAATCCAACGATCACGCAGAACACGTGCGCCTGCCCGCTCGCCTCGTTGACCCAGCGAAACGTATCGTGCGCGAAATCGATTCGATACCCGAGATCGAAAATCGGCTTCCAGATGTTCGCCACCTGCTCGCCTTGGCAGATTGAGTTCGTGGAAACGAATGCCGTGCGAATGCGCTCGCCGCTTCGCCCCGTGCCTCGGCCCTGCACGCTTGCTGCATCCATATACTCGGAGGCCCTGATGTACCAGCCGGCAACGTAATCGACATTTCCGCAGTTCTTGGCGCCGTGGAACGCGTCAAGAATTTCGGCCTTCTGCTCCTTGCCCTGGTTTCTCGCTCCCAAGAACGGCGGGTTGCCCATGATGTAGTCGCATTCAGCGGCAGGAAGAATCTCGTTCCAGTCGGTACGCAGCGCGTTACCCTCGCGGATATGGGCATGCTCCTTCAAGGGGAAATCGTCGATGTCCGCAGAGAAGATCATCTCGGAGCGGCGGTTGGCCTGCAGCTGGGCGATCCAGAGCGCGGTGTTGGCGACGCTCACCGCGAAGTCGTTGATCTCGATGCCGAAGAACTGGTCGAGGCTCACGCGCTTGGCGTTCACGAGCGCATCCTCGTCCTTGCCGGACTCGAAATCGAAGTCGAAGTCGATGGAGACCTGGCCTTCGTTGAGGTCGTTCAGGACATCGTCTTCCAGCTCGCGAAGGCACAAATAGGTCTCGGTGAGGAAGTTGCCCGAGCCGCACGCCGGGTCGAAGAACGTCAGCGAGGAGATCTTCTCGTGGAACTTCCGCAAAGCGCTCTTGCGCCTCTTGGGAGTGAGCTCCCCATCGAAGCGGATGGAGTCGAACTCCTCGCGCAAGCCGTCCAGGAACAGCGGGTCGATGACCTTGTGGATGTTCTCGGGGCTGGTGTAGTGCATGCCGCCTGCGTGTCGGGTCTCGGGGTTCAGCGTGCTCTCGAAGATGCCGCCGAAGATGGTGGGGCTGATCTGGCTCCAGTCGGTCTCCTGACTGATGTCGAACAGCAGCGCATGCTTCATGCCCTCGGTGAAGTTGGGGATCTCCACCTCTCCGGCGAACAGGCCGCCGTTGACGTACGGGAACCCCTTGAAGCGGTCGTCGTAGGGGTCTCGCTTGTCAACGGGAGTGTCAAGGGCTTTGAACAAGTCGCGAAGCTCGCGGCGGATGCTTTCCGGCTCGACCTTGCGCAGAAAGTTCAGCAGGGCATCCTTGGCGAAGAGGTCCGCATCCTCGCAGAACAGGCAGAACACCAGGCGCACGCACAGCACGTTCAGGGCGTGCTGGGACTCTGGGCTGTCGGGGTCGATGTATTGCTCGCGCAGCATGCCGAACAGCCGGCCCACTCGCTCGCCTGCCGTGATGGATACATCTTTCTCGCGCTCGGCGCGGGAGTTCTCGGGATTGCCGATGAAATCGAGCAGATAGGGGTTCTTCCCCAGTTCTTCGAGGGTGAACTCGAGGTAGTTCTTTGCCAGCTCGCTGCGGGTGTGCTTCGTTCGGTCGTGGACGCGGAACAGCTCGAAGTTGCAGACGACGATGAAACGGGGCTGCTGTCCCTGGGGGAAGTCCTCGGCATAGGCGAGGGCCTGCTCGAACGGGGTCACCATGCGGCCCTGGCGTTCTTCGGGCTTGTCCAAGTCAACGCCGATGGCCTTCTGTTCTACGAGCACTCCCGAGTCCGGGATGAGGCAGTCGATGAATCCGCCGGAGGAAGTGCGGTACTCGAACTTGCAACGCTGGGAGATGCGGTCGAGGCCCACGACGTTTCGCAGCAGCTCGCCCCAGAACACTTGGGCGTCGCCCTTCTCGTAGCCGCGACCCCTCCAATTCTCCGCGAACTCCTTGGCCGCCGCCCTCTTGTCGCCCTTAGCCATCCCCTAAGCCTTTCAAGTCGATCAAATGCATTCTGTTCGAGAATTATACCTGTCTTGGCAAGGAGGCATTCATCGATGAGAGCGTTCAGCCGACCTTGCCGGCAGGGATTAGGAAGCTGCTACCTCAAAAGGATCTGGGCTGCACATCCTTCCTGAAGGGGCGCGGGGCATCCCCCGCAGCGAGGCGGAGCAAGCGGCAAGCCGGCAAGCACCTTTGGGGACTGGCGGTACACACCATAGGTGGCTTGCTGCATAGCTGCCGGCGGCTAGCTGTAGCGCCCCGCAACAAGCTCCTTCGCGTTGTAATACGCAAGGAGTTACTTGCTGCGGGGATTCAGAGCAAGCGGCGCTCTATGCGGAGTGCGCAAGGAGCATGGTTGGAAGGCTTTGTCCGACGCCATAGGCTACTTGCTGGATTCAATCACAAGCTAGCCTCTAGCCTGTGCGCGGTCCCGAAAGTGACAGCCATGACGGCTGTGACAGGAATTTCCCGCCCTAAGGATTGCCGTCATTGCCGTCATTGCCGTCATCGTCCCCGATGCGCTCAAGCGTCACCAGGGAGCCCGACGATGCATGGCGCTTGGAATAGCGCACGCCGTTCTTCTCCAGGAACATGGAGTGCTGAGCGAGGTACTTGCCGAAGACGGCGGGAGAAACGCCCTGGATCTCAGCTTCCAGCATCAATTCGCCGGTTCTCCCTTCCCAGGTACTGTTATGCCGCATGAAGTCCATAACCTCGCTGATGCATCGAGGGACGTTTGCGGCCGCCAGCTCTTCCGCCGGAACGTCTTTCACGAGGTTCCAGCGATGATCTTTGAACTGGAGGTAGATCTCGCGCTGCTCGACGTCGCGTCCGGTTATGCTCAGGGTTCCGTCCTGGGAGTTTCTGCTGGGCTTCGTGAGCACCCAGGTGAAGTCGGCTGCGCCGGTGATTGCGTTGGTGCCCGACACGGTGTTCATCACGTCGCTGTCGCCCATCTTCCTGGTGTGGTGGATGAGCAGAACGGTGATGCCGTGCTGGTCGGCGAAACGCTTGAGCTCGGCGAGTTCCCTGTAATCGCTGGAATAGCTGTAGTCGCGGGAGGACGATCTGACCATCTGGAGCGTGTCGATTATGACGAGCCGCAAGTCGGGATGCTCTTCGTGGAACATCGCCAGCTGGTCGAGCAAGCCGTTTGCCAGGGTCTCGGCATGGGTTGCGAAGAACAGGTTGCCCTCCACCTCGTCCGTTATGAGCCACAGGCGCTTCCTGAGCCTCTCGTACGTGTCTTCCAGGGGAATGTGGAGGACGCAGCCCCTCTGGGTCTCGTGGCTCCACAGCGGCGTGCCGGTGGCAACGCAGATGCCGATGTCCATGGCCAGCCAGCTCTTCCCGGTTTTCGGGGATGCGCAGAGGAAGCCGAGCCCATCGCCCATCAGGCCCTCGATGAGCATCGGCTTCTCGACCAGCGGGTCGGTCATCAGGTCCTGGGCGGAGCGCGTGGCCAGCGGCTCTACCATTTCTCTCCTTTTGCATCGTTGGCGACGACCGTCCACCTGCCGCGAACATCCTGGACGAGCCTCACGCCGAAGGACTCGCAGAGGACCGCCAGCTTGTCATCCAGCCCGAAGGCGTAGTCGACAAGCTCCTCCTCGGTCGGCTCGGAATCGAATCCGTGAACCCTGAGCTCGTGTTGGCGGTTTACGAGGTTCGCGAAGAAGGCATCCTGCATCTACCTCACCATCCCCATGATCACGTCGGCTTCGCTTTGCCGGGGCTCCTCACCGATCTCGCGACCGAGTCCGGCGAAGATGCCCCCGAGCATACAGGCAAGATCGGCAAGCTCCTCGGGGATGCCGCCGCCGCTTTCGAGCCTTCTGAGCTCCTTGTAGACGAACAGCATCCCCTCCTCCATGTAGCGTTGCATGCGCTTGTTCGGGATGACGGTCACCTCGCGGCAGAGAGCGCGTTTGATGAGGTAGTCCTGTTTGGTCATGCCGCTGGCATCCGCCATGCGCTGAAGCAGGTCGGCTTCCTCCGGCGACATGCGGAACGCGACGGTCTTGCTGCGGAGCCTGCCCTGCTTATCGGTGTTCTTCGCGCTCATCGCTCGCCTCCTTCATCGCGCGGGCCTCCTCGAAGAGCGTTGCCGCCATGGGCCCGCGCTCGATCGCGAGCCTCTCCGCCATCTCCTCCTGCTTGTTCGGGAAAAGGTGCGCATACGTCATGGTCACCTCGGTGCTCTCGTGGCCGAGGCGCTCTGCGATGGCCAACGCCGAGAAGCCCATCTCGATAAGCAGCGAGACGTGGCTGTGGCGCAAGTCGTGGATGCGGATGCGCTTCACGCCGGCCTGCTTGCAGCCTCGTTCCATCTCGTGGGCGAGGAAACTCTTGGTGGCGTTGGTGAGCCTGTCATCGGGCTTGACGAGGGGATGGGCGATGAGGTAGTCCTGCACCTCGTCGGCCAGGAACTGCGGCATGACGATGGTGCGCACGGACTTCTTGGTCTTGGGAGGGTTGAACACGTCCTCGCCGTTCAGGCGCACGTAGGTCTTGGTGACGGACACGCGGTTGCGCCTGAAGTCGAAGTCCCGGGGCATGAGGGCCAAGGCCTCACCGCTGCGAATTCCAAGCCAGTACAGCAGCTCGAACAGCAGGAAGGAGGCGTCCTTGTCCATGACCTCGCGGGAAAAGGCCCTGTATTCCTCCTTGGTCCAGAACTTCATCTCCTCGGTCTTCTTGCTGCCCATCCTGTCGACCTTGCTCATGGGGTTGGATGGCAGGTTGTAGTAGCGCACGGCATGGTTGAGCATGGCGGAGAGCTGGTTACTGATGCTGCGCAGATACGAGTCGCGGTAGTGGAGGCCGTTGGAGGTGCGCTCGTCCTGGATGGCGCTCTGCCAGCTGAGGATGTCCAGCGGCGTGATCTCCGTGAGCTTCTTCTCGCCCAGGTAGGGAAGGATCTTCGACTCGATCATGTTCGCCTTGTTGAGCTTGGTGGTGTTGCGCAGCTTCTTGTCCATGTCCTTGCAGTAGAGGCCATAGAAGGAGTTGAGGGTCATGTCCGGCGCTCCCTCCATCTGGCGGAGGAAGTCCACCTCCCATGCGCTGGCCGCCTTCTTGGTCTTGAAGCCGCGCTTGGTCTTCTTGCAGCGCTTCCCCGTCCAATCCTTGTACCAGCACTGGACGTAGTAGGTGCCGCGAGCCGGATCCTTGCTAACGGACATTGTTGCCGCCTTCCTTGCCGAAGTATCGTTCGGCGAAGTAGTCTGCGCTGACCTTGCCCTTGACCACCAGCATGCCCTTCTCCTCCATCTCCTCGTTGAGCTTGCGGATCACCTTGTAGGCGTATCCCTTGGAGGTGTTCAAGGCCTTAGCGACTTCCTCCGCGCCGATCATCTGTGTGCTCATTCGTGTCTCCAGTTCTTGAATCGCTTCCAAACATCACGAATGCGTGAGGTTTGCTTTCGTTCACAGCATACATCACAAAAACGTGAGGTACAGAGAAATTGCGAGAATTGCTCACAAATACGTGAGGTGATATGATTTGGACGGCGTTTTCGATGCGCTTGGTGGAACCCGTTACGTCAGGACGAAAAATGTTTGGTGGAAAGTACAAGGGCGGCTTGGCGCCGCTTTACTCCCGCAAGATCAAGAAGCTCAGGGAGAAGAGGCAGCTCACCCAGAAGCAGCTGGCAGAGCTCAGCGGCATCAGCGAGAGCGCCATGCGCAGCTACGAGCTGGGCGACCGCAAGCCCAAGAAGGAAGTCCTGGAGCACATCGCGAAGGCGTTGAGGGTCAGGCCGGAGTACCTGTCCGCACCGGAGTTCGGCCCTAAGATGGAGTTCTTCTACGCTCTTTTGGAAAACGACGAGCTCATGGGCTACACCATCACCGAGATCAACGGCCAGCCCGCCATCACCGGAGGTGGCATGACCGCGGGTATCACCTTTTCCGATTTCCTGAGAAATTGGAACGAGATGAAGCAAAAGCTCGACGCCAAGGAGATTACCCGCGAGGAGTACGAGGTCTGGAAGGAGACCTACGACCCCGGATACTGGGTGAATACCCCCGACGGCAAGAGCCCTTGGACCGGAAGGTAGGGGTTATGTCCAGGACTTACCGACTTGCCTTGATGTCTCTTTCGATAGTCGTGTTGCTTGCTGTCGGATTCTGTCTTTATGGAAGTCTTGCTTTTCTGCTTGATTCATTTTGGTTTACAGCTGGATTGCTTCTGCTTATCACGCTTTCACTAATTGACCAGCCTCACTTTTCCAAGGATACAAACGTATTCATTAACTCCATTACAGCTGGTCTTTCGCTTCTATTGGTGCCTCAGCAAGACAGAGATGTCTTGTTTTGGACTTTTCTAGGCTTTGTAGCTTATCTGCTCATAAGTAGTTACATCCTCATGCTGATACGAGGAAAAGCCCTTGCAGCTGAACCTCGGATTGTTCAAATACTATCTAGGGTTAATCGGCAACTAGGCAGACCCGAAGTATTGTTTTCCGCTCTCTTTCTATGGGGTGCTGTCGGTCAGTTCACATTGAATTCATCCCAATTCAACGCTTTATTTCTGTTCTGGGTTATATTCATGATTTTTAACATTCCGGCAGTTGCGAACATGATTGATAGCCTTTTCGATAAAGACAGCTATGAGAAAAGCGAAGATGCGGTAGGCAGAATAATCGCTGTGCATTCATCGAACTTGTACGTTGCGGAACTCTTCCACCCAACGAACAATCTCGTTGGCTCTCCTGTGGTTTTATCCGACCGTATCACTCATCAGGCTCGTACTGGTTTCGTATTCAAAATCAACCTTCTTTCTGGCTCATCATGGGCTGAAATAATTTGCGATGACGACCCTCTTGATTCCGACGGCATTAAATTGAAGCCTGGGATTGTATATCTGCGCGATGCCGAATGGAATCCTAACGATGATTTTGTCGGGCTGGTCTCGGCGGGAACTACGGTTGACTTACTGCGCTTCGAATATGCGAACTTTATCAGGGTGTCAATAGGTGAACTGCTTGAAGTCGATCGCGGAGGCAACCCTGTTGTTTATCAAATCACTAATGCATCAATATCGAGGGCGCCTCTTTCTGGCCCAGATGAAGCTAGGGTTACAATTGGCGAAGCGGTCCAATTGGGTATCTGGGACAATGCAAACTGCCGATTTGAACCTTTCGGTTGGGTTCCTCCTTCAACAGGCCTTGTTGTTAGAGCGAAACCGCTTGAAAACGTCGAGAAGTTGGCCGATAACGAAATTTCAATTGGCACTGTTCCTGGCTCCAACTATCCAGTAGTTATGGACAAACTAACTGCGGTGACTCACCATTTGGCGATCCTCGGTGTGACCGGCACGGGAAAATCTCATTTTGCTAGATCTTTCATTCGCCAGATTGCCGACAACGATTTACGTGTAATCGTCGTTGACCTTACGGGTGAATACAAAATGATGCTTCCCGAAATGAATAGCATCATTAACGAAGATGACTCTAAGAAGGCGTTTGCTGCAATCGAAGCCCTTGCGGAGGAAAATGCAAAGTTCGCAAATCAGAGGAATCAGGATGCGATAAACAATAACGAGAGAATCTTGAAAGAAGTCTTTTATGGCTCTATCAAGACATTTCTTGAGGGGTCTGACGAGAAGAGCATTTTAGAATTGCCTGACATATCGAATAAGTCGAGTATTTTCGAATACGTTCGATGGTTTTTCTGGTGCTTATTTGAGACATCTAAGACAAAAGATAATTTTGGGAGACGCGTTTGCGTCGTACTAGAGGAGGCGCATACAGTTGTGCCAGAGTACAACGCCATGGGCGCTTCGGACAATGCTTCAAAAGCTTCCGTTAATAGCATTGCTCAAATTGCGCTTCAGGGGCGTAAATACAACATCGGACTGGTTGTAATCGCTCAAAGGACAGCGAACGTTTCTAAAACGATTCTCACGCAATGCAACTCAATCATTGCATTTCAAGAGTTTGATAAAACCAGTACTGATTTTCTTTCCAGTTATATGAGCCAATCGCATTTAAGGACTCTTTCAACGTTAAAATTCAGGACGGGGATTGCGGTTGGAAAAGCGTTTAAATCAACTGTTCCAATGCTGTTTGAGGTGCCATTTGACGAGGAAGCTCCAACAAATCTGCCGTCTGAAGAAGCAGGCAGGGTGAATAGTGATCAATCTGAATAGAGCCTCCCGACCGAACGGGAATTTTGATTCTTCTGAGTACCGTTTGAGTACGCGTTTTCGTTCTCTTGTGCTCACTGTGGAAACTTCGCGCAATCGGAAGCAGCAGCGAATCACGACGATGCAAAATCTCAACATCGAGTGGGAGTAAACCGATAGGGCTTTGACCTGCACTTTTGAGTGCCGAACCGTGCCGCTGAGTTTCGTTTCATATGCGACACACGGCAAAGCCCGCAGCGAGGACGGTGATAATCGAGCCTCCGTTCCTGCGTTGGGACGGAGGCTTTTTCTTTGCCAGTTTACTCCCCTTCGCCTGCAACCTGGGCGCCACGGTGCTCTTCGCCGTTGCCGCCGCAGGTCTAGCCCTCGCACGTGCCAAACCCTGCGCCTAGCCGCGACCCGTTCCCGATGACTAGTTTAGAAAATTCGCGCTCGTCGCTAAAAAATAGTTCACCTAGGTTTACTATTAGCCTAGAAAAGTAACGGATGGCTAACAACAGGGGATAACATGGCGACAAAGCATGTTTACGTCCAGGTCAACGGGCTTAAAAAACACTACGGCGACGGTGATGCGCGCCTTACAGTGCTCGATGGTATCGATACGTCCATCAACCGCGGCGAAATCTGCGTCATGCTGGGGCCTTCGGGTTCGGGCAAATCGACGTTTCTCAATCTCATCGGCGGTCTGGAGGATGCCGACGGCGGTTCCATTATGGTGGACGGTTGCGATCTCACGGTGCTCAAGCCCGCCGATCTGGGCGAGTACCGACGCCGCGAGCTGGGTTTTGTCTTCCAGTTCTATAACCTGGTGCCCGACCTTACTATCAAGGAAAACATCGAGGTCACAGCGCACCTGTCCAAAAAACCGCTTGACGTCGACGACCTGCTGCGCTCGCTGGGCCTCTACGAACACCGCAACAAGTTCCCGCGCCAGGTCTCGGGCGGCCAGCAGCAGCGCTGCGCCATCGGCCGTGCACTCGTCAAAAATCCGGGCCTGCTGCTGTGCGACGAGCCCACTGGCGCGCTCGACTACAAGACATCTAAGGAAATCCTACAGCTAATGGAAGACGTCAACCGCACCTACGGCTGTACCATCATCATTGTCACCCACAACGCCGCCATCGCGCGCATGGCAAACCGCGTGCTACGCCTGCGCGACGGCCGCATTGTCGAGGACGAGCTCAACGAGTCGCCCGTTGCGGCAGCCGAGCTCGATTGGTAGGCGAAGCCATGACACCTCTTGCAAAACGACTCCCGCGCGAGTTGCGCCACAATATCGGCAAATACCTGGGCATCTTTTTGCTTATGTGCGGAAGCATCGCCCTTACGTCGGGCTTTT
>ERZ1034901.142-NODE-142-length-56278-cov-33.955623_pt1 | contig 56278 bp, 47 predicted proteins | sample MGYA00520628_ERZ1034901 | MGnify/ENA primary metagenome ERZ1034901 (study PRJEB33766, sample SAMN09781783) | gut metagenome | biome: gut microbiome | host: Homo sapiens | place: Madagascar | study: EMG produced TPA metagenomics assembly of the PRJNA485056 data...
CCGAAACGCCCAGCACCCCTGCCCCCGAAACTCCGGGCAATGGCGAGGGCACAGGCGGCGAGCCCTCCGGCGGCGAGGGCACCGGCACCCCGAGCGGCGGCGGCAGCACCGAAACGCCCGACGGCACCGAGAGCGGCGACTCCGGCAGCGGCGGCGAGGAGCCCGGCGATACGCCGGACACCGCAAACGCCCCCGAAACCGCCAACGAGCCCGCCCTTGCAGCCAACAGTGCCGCATAAGCAAACTTTCACATGTTCCACCCCCCCAAACGCCTTGAAACCCATTGAATTTTTCGATTAAATTATTTATAATTTCCATAAGGCGTTTCGATGGTAATATTCTATAATAGGCATACCCCTTCGGGAGCACCGAAGGGGTATGTCTGTTTTTTTAAGGAGGGGTTTTTACCATGGATCAGCCGCAATCCCACACCGCGCGCCGCCTTTTAGAGGTTGCCGTTGTGTTTTTCTGGGCATCGGAATACTGTCACGCGCCCTATTTTACGCCCTATCTGCACAGCTTGCAGATGGGCTCCACGCTGGTGGGCATTATCATTTCCTGCTACGGCTTTACGCAGATGCTGGTGCGCATTCCGCTGGGCATTTTCACCGACACCACGGGTGCATACAAAAAAATCATCACCGTAGGCCTTTTTTGCACAACAGTCAGCAGCCTTGGCCTGTTTTTGACCACGAATTTTGTGGGCATTCTGCTGTTCCGTATGCTGGCAGGCGTGGCGGCCTCCACATGGATCGCCACCACTGTGGTGTATATGGCCATGTTTTCCGAGGCGGAAAGTGTGCGCGCCAGTGCCCGCCTGAATGCCCTGAACAATGGCGGCAAGCTGCTGGCCTTTGTGCTGGGCGGTGCAGCTGCAACGCTGTTAAACTACCGTATTACGCTGTTTATGAGCTTTGCTGTGGGCCTTGTGGGCTTGGTGGTGATGCCGTTTGTTACCGTGCCCGCCATTCGCCGCACTCCCCTCAGCCTTTCGCGGCTGGGGGCTGTGTTCACCGACAAGCGCATTCTGATCCCCTCGCTGCTGATGGCGGTGCAGCAGATGATCCTGCATTCCACCGTGTTTTCCTTCACCAGCAATCTGGCCGAAAGCCGGGGTGCGGCGGCGTGGATGCTCAGCCTGCTTTCGGCTGTTTTCACGGCGGTGCAGATCTTCAGCGCCCGCATCATTGGCGGCAAACGCTTTCAGGCGATCGATCGCCACGCCGCCATTTTGTTCGGCTTTGCGCTGCAATTTGTATACCTGGCCGTGCTGGCCCTTGCGCCCAATGCGTGGGTGATCCTGGCCGGGCAGGTGGCATGCGCCTTTGGCGGCGCTATTCTGGCCAGCCTGCTGCTGGCCGAGTGCGTGAGCCATGTTTCGCAGGGCGAGCGCTCCACCGTGGTGGGTGTGTATCAGGCCGTTTACGGCCTGGGCATGACCATTGGCCCCATGCTGTTTGGCCGCTGGATGGACTCCGGCTCGCCTGCCCGGGCCTGCTTTTTGCTGTTGGGGCTGTGCGCCGTGCTGGTGGCCGCGCTTTTTTGCATAGGCCGGGATTGTAAAAAGTGATAAATTCGTTTTTGTAATTTTAGTATCTTTGACAACGCTTTCACGACTTATGCAGAATTTGTATCAATTTATGAAAAATCTGCATTGGACACTCCTTGTAATTTGCACTAAAATTTAGTTAGCAAGTGAATCCGTTTTCCCCACTCGTAAACAAAATACAGTCATTTATGAGTGCCGCTCATAGGCGTTTTCGGGAAAGCGATAAGTTGATCGTATCGATGATTTGTATCGATGATAAGGAGAGAAAGAGTATGTCCCGTAAATTTTCTTTGGCATATCTGACCATTCCCGGCATCTGCCCGCAGGATCAGATCCGCATTGCAGCCGAGGCAGGCTATGATTTTGTAAGCCTGCGCACCATTCCCATGTATCTGCCCGGCGAGCCCGAGTATCTGATGGATCGTGACCCTCAGCTTTTCAAGGAGACCAAGGCCGCCTTGGAGCATTACAATATGAAGCTGATGGACATCGAGCTTGCCCGCGTTCGCGAGGATCTGGACATTGCCGATTTTGAAAAGGCTTTTGAAAAGGGCAAGGAGCTGGGCGCCACCGATGTGCTTTCCAGCATCTGGAGCAAGGATAAGCCCTTCTACATCGAGCGCATGGGCCAGATCTGTGAGATGGCCAAAAAGTATGACCTGATGGTCAATCTGGAATTCGTAACCTTTGCCGGTGTGACCAACCTGGCCGAGGCCAAGGAAGTGCAGGATGCCCTGCGTGCAAACGGCATTTCCAACCTGAAGATCATGGTGGACACCCTGCACGCACACCGCAGCTTTGTGAAGCCCGAGGAGATCAGCGCTCTGGCCAAGGCCGAGCCCGACCGTTTTGGTTTCATTCATCTGTGCGACGGCCCCAAGGCTGTACCCGCCATGGATGACCCCGAAATGCTGGGTGTGGCCCGCGGCGCCCGCCTGTATCCCGGCGAGGGCGGCGCCGACATTGCCGGGATGCTGAAGGAGCTGAAAACCAACCCCATTTCCATTGAGCTGCCCAACTTTGAGCAGATGAAGGCCCACGGCGCTGACGGCCACGCCCGCCGCTGCCTGGAAACCGCCAAAAAGTATTTTGCCGAGCACGATCTGCTGTAAGGCTATATAAGGCAACCCCGCACAATTCCCGCCTTACGGCTTAAGCACCGCTCCGGCGGCTGCGGCACTTAGAATTATGCGGTATTGCCATAAATCTTTGAATCAGGAAAGGATTGATCGTTATGGCACAGATCGATATCAACACCAAGTTTATTACCCTGCTGGGCAAGCCCCTGGGCCAGTCGTTTGCAGCCCGTATGCAGAACCGCGGCTATGAGGCTGCCGGTTTGAACATGAAGTATTTTTACACCGAGGTGGAAAACGACCATCTGGGCGATGTGGTGAATGGCCTGCGCTACATGAACTTTGCAGGCTTTTCCGTTACCAAGCCCAACAAGGTGGAGGTTCTCAAATATCTTGACGAACTGGACCCCCTGTGCGCCAAAATGGGCTCCAGCAACACCGTTGTGAAAAAGGGTGACAAGCTGATCGGCTACAACACCGACGGCATCGGCTTTTACACCGCCATTACCAAGGACGGCGTTGACACCAAGGACTGCACCGTGTTCTGCTTCGGCGCAGGCGGCGTGGGCCGCGCAATGTGCAGCGTTCTGGCCTATTACGGCGTGAAAAAGCTGTACATCACCGACTACTTTGATGCCGCTGCCCAGAGCCTGGTGGATGACATCAACAAAAACTTTGCTCCCGTGGCCGAGTTTGTTGCCTTTAAGGATTTCAGCAAGGTGGGCGAGTGCAACATGGTGATGAACGCTTCCGGCATCGGCATGGCCCCCCATCTGGGCGAGACCCCGCTGCCCGAAGAGTATGTGCGCAAGGATGTGTATTACTTTGACGCCTGCTACAACCCCGATAAGACCCAGTTCCTGCTGAACGCCGAAAAGGCAGGCGCTAAGTTCCTGAACGGTTTGAGCATGAGCCTGTATCAGGGCACCGAGCAGATCCGCCTGTGGACCGGCGAGGACGCCCCCGAGGATGCCATGCGCGATGAGCTGCTGACCATTCTGGAAGAAAAGAAGAACGGCAAATAATTTCCGGCAAGCACAATTTTCTAATTCCCCTGTTCAGACAGTGCTGAACAAATGGCCCTTTTGTTTTGCTATGCACCGAAAGCGCGGCGGCTGCGCCCCGCAGGGCACACCCCGCCGCGCCAAGGTTTTAGAGAGGCATAGATATATGGTAAGGAGGTTTTGGAATTGAAAATCATCAAATGGTTGGACGAGCACTTTGAAGAATACCTGATGGTTCTTTTTCTCGTTCTGATCACCTGCGTTATGATGCTGCAAGTCGTCATTCGCAAAATCCCGTTTATCCCTTCGTTCACCTGGGCTGAGGAGTTCTGCCGCTTTATGTGGATCATGAGCGTGTTTATCTCGCTGCCCTACACCATCCGCAAAAGCAATATGCTTCGCGTAAGCGTGCTGATGGATCTGCTGCCTCATGTGGCACACAAGATCGTGAACATTCTTGTGGATGTGATCAACCTGTTCTGCATGGCCGTGCTTGCCTACAATTCGGTGGGTGTTACCACCAAAATTGCAGCCAGCGGCGAAACCTCGCCCGCTATGCTGTGGCCCATGTGGATTGTTTACGCCTTCATGCTGATCGGCTTTGCTCTGGCTTCTGTGCGCTGCGTACAGCAGATCGTGCTGCATATCCAGCACTTTGACGAGAAAGAGCTCAGCGCCATTGAGCAGACCATGGCTGATGCCGCCGAAGAGGCTGCTGCAGCCGGTGCAGGCGAAGGAGGGAAGGCATAATGGCAGCGTTACTTGTATTTATCGTATTTCTGGTATGCATCGCCGGTTCCGTGCCCATCGGCGTTTCCATGATCGTGGGCTCCTTTGCTCCCATTTTCTCCATGGGCAAGGGCGGCTCCATCGAGCAGCTGTTGAACAACACCTTCTCGGGCGCAAACTCTACCCCCATTCTGGCTGTTCCCCTGTTCATTCTGGGCGGCGTGATCATGGCCGAGGGCGGCATTTCCCGCAAGCTGTTTAACTTCTTTGCTTACTTTGTAGGCAAGATCCCTGGCGGCGTGCCCTGTGCCGTTATCCTTACCTGCCTGTTCTACGGTGCTATTTCCGGCTCCGGCCCCGCCACCACCGCCGCTGTGGGCGCCATGTGCATTCCCTTTATGATCGATCTGGGTTACAACAAAACCTGGGCAGCCGGTCTGATCTCGGTTGCAGGCGGTCTGGGCGTTATCATTCCCCCCAGCATTCCGTTTGTTCTGTATTCTCTGGCCACCGGCGTTTCCACGGGCGATCTGTTCCTGGGCGGCGTGATCCCCGGCATTATGATCGGCGTGTTCCTGATGGTTTACGCAGTGTTCTACTGTGTGACCAAGGGCGAAGACCGCGGCCGTATCAAGGCAAAAATGGACGAGCTGGGCTCCCACGGCTTTATGCCCCTGTTCCTGGAAAGCCTGCCCGCGCTGCTGTGCCCCGTGATCATTCTGGGCGGCATTTACACCGGCTACTTCACCCCCACCGAGGCTGCTGTGGTTTCTGTGTTCTACGCTGTTCTGGTTTCTCTGTTCGTTTACAAGAGCATTAAAGTAAGCGATCTGATGGGCTTCTTGACTGCTTCGGTAAAAACCTACGGCGGTTTGGCATTCGTGCTGGCCTTTGCAACCGCATTCGGCCGCGTGCTGAGCCTCACCAAGGCCACCAAGGTGGTGGAAAAGTTCATTCTGGGCAACTTCCACACCGGTTGGAGCGCACTGGCTGTGTGTGCCATCATCTTCCTGATCCTTGGCATGGTTATGGACACCGGCCCCGCCATCATCATTCTGGCACCCGTTCTGCTGCCTGCCATGCAGGAGCTGGGCGTTGACCCCGTTCACTTCGGCGTTGTGCTGGTTTGCTGCCTGTCCATCGGTTTGGCCACGCCTCCCTTCGGCCTGGATATGTTCGTTGCCGGCAATATCTCTGGCGACCAGCCCATGTCTGTTGCCCGCAAGAGCGTGCCTTTCATCATCGCATTCCTGATCGCACTTGTGCTGATCGTATTTGTTCCCACCATTTCCACCGTCCTGCCCAATATGCTGAAGTAACCAAACACTTCCGCAGCTTTGCAGGCAAAGACCCCTGGTATTTTATTCTGATTCACAGCGCCGCACGGATGCAAGCGGCCGTGCGGTGCCTTGGAATAACGAACGCATTATGATTAGGAGGATTACACAAATGAAGAAGGTAATTTCTATTGCTCTGGCAGCTGCCATGGCAACCTCTCTGGTGGCTTGCGGTGGCTCTGCTGCTTCCAGCACCGCTCCTGCTGCTTCTGCCGGCAGTGCAGCTTCCACTGCTGCCTCTGGCGATGTAGACTACTCTGCTCTGGATGCCGTTGAGCTGATCGCCGGCGACTCCAGCAGCAAAGGCGCAGCTGCACAGCTGCTGGGCGAACTGGTTGCCAGCAAGGTGGACGAGATCACCGGCGGCCAGCTGACCATCGACTACCATCCCAACAGCGATCTGGGCGGCGATGCTGATCTGCTGCGCCAGATGCAGTCTAACGACATTCAGATGGTCGTTTGCCAGACTGCCCCCACCGTTTCCTTCATTCCCGAAGCAGCCGTGTTCGATCTGCCCATGGTTTTCGCCAAGTATGACGGCGACACCATCGACACTGTTCTGAACGGCGAGGATTCCTCTTTCCACAAGGATATGGCCACTGCTTACGAGAATGCCGGCTTCCATCTGCTGGGCTTCCTGCAGAACGCTACCTACCGCCTGACCACTGCCAACAAGGATCTGAGCACTCTGGCTGACTTCAAGGGCCTGCAGATCCGCACCATGGAAAACGCCAACCACATGGCATTCTGGACTGCTATCGGCGCAGAGCCCACTCCTCTGGCATGGCCCGAGGTTTACTTTGCTCTGCAGAGCGGCACCATTGCTGCTCAGGAGAACGCAGCTGACACCTGCGTGGGCGCTAACTTCCAGGAAGTGCAGAAGTACCTGGCCTGCACCAACCACATCCTGTACTGCAACCAGATCTGCATGAGCAAGCAGGCTTGGGACGAGCTGGATCCTGCTTACCAGGCTGCTCTGACTCAGGCTGTCAACGAGGCTATTGCTGAGATGCGTCCCCAGCTGGAGAACATCGATCAGGAGAACAAGCAGAAGCTGGTAGACGGCGGCATGCAGCTGATTGAGTACTCCAACGACTTCTATGACGAAGTTCTGGCTGTGCAGGGCGTTCAGGACCTGTACACCAAGATCGACGGCGATGTGAACGGCCTGGCCACCACCCTGCAGGAGAGCCTGGCAAACGCCTGATCTGATCCGCTTTTAACTGAAAACCGCTTGACATTTGCATAAAAGCCATGAAGGGGCTGCTTCCACACCGGAGGCAGCCCCTTTTTGTATGCCCTCACTTTTCTTTTCTGCGCCGCAGCAGCACTGCCGCCCCGGCCAGGGCCCCCGCCGTCAGGCAGGCCCATGCCGCCGCACCGAAGGCGGCATCGCCGGTTTGCGGGGCCGCAGCCGCCGTGCTTGGCAGGGCTGCTTTTGCTTCGGCAGCCCCCTGCCCTTCGGCCTTTTGCCCGCCGCTATGAGCGCCGCCGCCCTTTTGGCGGTTGGTAAACACCACCTCGGCCTTTACGGGGGTTCCCCCGGCGGCGGCATCCAGCCGCACCGCGCTCACCTGTGCGTGCAGCCCGCTGCCGCTGTTTTCCACCAGCACCGTGGCCTCGTACTGGGAGGCATCATACGCCACCGCGGCATCGCTGCCCGGGTTTTGCTCAATGTGATAGCGATACACCCCCGGCGCGGCGTATACAATGGGCCCAAACAGCACGCCGCCCGCGCCGCTGCGCCGCAAAACCGTTTCTTTGGGCCGGGGCGCGCCCTCCAGCGCGGTAAGCTCTACGGCAAATTCGCCGCGGTCAAAGCCCTCCAGCCGAATGGAGGCCGGGATATAGGCGCTGGTTTCATAGGCTGCGGCGGCCTGCAAGGGCAGCCACACCATCACCGCCGCCATGGCCAGCAGCGCCAGCTTGTTTTTTGTTTTCATAGCATTTCTGCACCTCGCTTTTCTTCGGGCTCAATTTTTGCCAGCAGCACCACACGCCCGTTTGTGCGGGCATCGCTGCAGGTGGAAAACGCCGCCACGCCCTGCGTTTCCTGCGGCTCTGTGCCCATCTGCACCCCGCCCAGCGAGCGGATGTGCCGCAGCAGCCCTGCCCGGTTTTGGCAGCAGCGCCCGGTGTTGTAAAACCAATCATCCGCCGCGTCGGTTTCCACGCAGGCAAAAAAGGTCAGCTTCAGCGTGCGCTCCGGCAGGCGCAGCACACCGGTTTTGTGGGCTGCAAAAAAATCTCTTTGCAAATATTCGGGCAGGCAGCCGAACATGGCGCGGTTTTCCATGTGATGGCCATACACAAGGGAATACCCATCCTCCAGCCGGGCGCTGTTCTGGCAGGAAAGAAAGATTGCTCCGCTCATAGCATATTCCCCCAGCACATTGTGGTTCACATACACAAAATCATCCTCGCCCTGCACCACGGGATAATTGATGGGCGTGTCGGTTACGCTCAGCCAGCCGATCACATCCGGATTCAGCTTTTGCAGCTCGGCCAGCGTGGGATTCTCCCCTTGCTCCCCGCCGGGCTTATACTGCAGCACCTGCCCGCCCAAATTTGCCTGCCTGCGCACGGCGGCATCGCACCAAAGGCAGTAGCTGCCCCATAATAGCAGCAGTATGGCCAGCAGGGCGGCGCAGCTTTCCAGCGCCCGGTTCAGCCGCCGTGCCAGCCGCCCCAGCGTGCCCACTGCTTATTCCCGGCGCTTGCGGCGGCTGTATACCACCATGCCCATCACGCCTGCTGCGCCGCCTGCCAGCAGCAGCCACGGCGCTGTATCCTGCACAATGCCGGTGTTGATGCTCACCGTGCGTTCGTTCACCACTGCCACGGTGGTGTCCTGCCGGATACTGCCGGTTTTTTCTCTTGCGGTTTCCCCGTCCACCGTGGTGGTGTAGCCCTCGGCGCTGTAGTCGGTTTCGGTGAGTGTGTAAACATCCTCGGGCGAAAGGCCGTGCAGCACCGCGCTTTCCCCGTTTTTCAGCGTAAAGGTGACCGGCTGCGTGCCCACCTGCTGGGTTTGCCCGGCTTCACCGCCCACCACCAGATAGTATTCCTCACCCTCTTCGGCAGGGGTCACCTGCAGGGTAAAGGAAAACTCTTTGTTGCGGTCACCCATGTTGCCGGTCACGGTTTTGGTGATGGTCAGATCGTTCACGCTGCCGTTCTGCGCGCCGTAGTCGTTGGTAAAGGTATCGCTTTTTTCTCCCTGCGCATCGCTGAGGGTATACCCGCCCACCGCCAGGCCGCCGCCTGCATCGTTTACCACATACACCAGCAGCTCCAGGGCCTTGGTGTCATAGGTGATGCCGTCATACTGGCCGGGCTGCTCGGTAACGGTGTAGCGATACACCCCGGGGGCTGCAAAACGGGCGGGGTCCAGCGTAATGGCGGTGGCCGCCTGCAGCTCGGTTTTGCCGATATCCCCCGCCGCCGGGGCAAAGTGTACGCTCTCGCCCATCACTGCGCCCTCGGCCGGGCCTGCCAGAATGTTGTTGGCCGCATCCGCCTGCCCCGGGGCCACCGCAAAAACAAATTCCGCCCTTGGCGCCAGCGTGGTTTCCCGCTTGGTCACGGTTTTGTTTAAGGCCGCCTGCACGGGCTGCCCCTCGGCAAAGGCCGTGACCGGTGCAGCGCCGCCCAGCAGCACCGCAGCGGCCAGTCCCGCCGCACTGCGGCGGAAAAGATGCAGATTCTGTTGTTTCATACCCAGCTTCCTTTCTTTCACACACAAAACAAGATTTATTGCCTGCCGGGGTGGCAAACCCCTGCCGCCCCGCGCACAGCGCTACAGTTGGCTGCGCCGCAGGATCACCAGAATTTTTCCCCGGCGCTGGTTGGCGCTCAGCGGGCCGAACAAACGGCTGTCGGCCCCGGTGCGCCGGTTATCGCACAAAAGAAACACCTCGCCCTCGCCCAGCGTGAGCGGATAATCCGGCCCGCCCTCATAGGCAGGGGTGGGCGATGCATCCCGCTGCAGCACCAGCGCCCCGTTCACCATCACCTGCCCCTGCGGGGTAATGGCCACGCTGTCGCCCTGGGCTGCCGCCACACGCCCCACCACGGTGTGCCCCTGCTTTTTCGCGCACACCAGATCCCCTGCGCGCCAGTTTTTTTGCAGGCGGTAATAAACATACACATCGCCTGCTTCCATGGCGGGGTGCATATCATCGTTTGGGGCGCTGCCCACCCCAAACACCACGCCCAGCAGCAGCCAGCCGCCCAGTGCAAAGGCAGCCAGCCGAAGCGCAAGGCCCTTTAGCTCACGCCGGTCGGCCGGGCTGAGGGTGGGCCTCACAAGCGCCTCCGGCGCACAAGGGCCAGTGCCCCCAGCACAGCGCCGCCCAGCACCACCGCCAGTGCCCCCGGCGCAGCCTGCCCCCGCACGCCGGTGGGCACGGCGATATCGCGCCGGTTGGTGTAGGTGATAATGCGCCGCCCGTCACGGGTTTCCTCGCTCACGGCGGTGGTGTAGCCCTCGGCGCTCAGGTCCTCTTGCTTTACGGTGATGGGGGTCTGGCTTTCGGGCTGCGGCTCAAACACATAGCTGCCGCCGCTTTGCAGCGTGAATTCCCGCGCTGCCGATGCTTCGCCCGGGGCACTCCCGGCCAGCAGTGCCGAAAACGCCACCCGGCGGTTTTTCTGCGCCATGTTGCCCTGCATCACCAGCCGCACTTCGGTGACCACGGCCTTTTCCCACTGGGCATACAGGCGGTTGGTTTCGGGGTTTACGCTGTTCACACGGATCACATCCCCCGGCTTCAGCACACCCCCGCCCTGCTTTTGGCGGCTCCAGCCCATCAGCACATAGCCCGGCTTTTGGGGGGCAGGGTCTTCGATGGTATAGTCCTGGCTTTGTGCGGGCAGCGCCACGGTTTTTTCCGCTGCACCGGCTGCATCGCTGCCGCCGTTATAGTCATACACAAGGCTTGTGCCCGCAGGCTGCGGCGGCATGGCCCACTGGGCATACAGCACGGTGTCCTGCCCGGGCATCACAAAGCTTTCGCCGGGCTTGAACAAGGGTTCTTTTCCCTCGGCATCCGCACTCCAGCCCAAAAATCCCAGGCTGTTCTTTGGCGGCGTCCACTCAGGCGGGGCTGTGCGCAGCCGCACGGCAGTGCCTGCACCAAATCGGTCGGTTTCTGTAAACATTTCCCCGCCTGCCAAACCGGGGCTGTAGCGCAAAGCGCAGCTGGTTTCGCTGGCCCACAGCGCCGTGAGGGTGAGATCGCTTTGCACCGGCGTTAAAAAGCTGAAGGGCTTTTTCTCCATGCTCCAGCCCAAAAAGCGCCAGCCCTCCCGCACAGGCTCACTGCCCGGCTTTTGCGCCAGCTTGCCGCGCTCTACAAGCTGATCGTCAAGATCCGCGCCCTCGGGGGCTGTGCCCCCCGCAAGCTCGAACCGCACACGGAACACCGGTTCTTTCCACAGCGCATACAGCGCCAGCTCTCCTGCCGGCATCACCCCCGCCTGCAGGTCAAAGGGTTCGCCCTGCCCCAGATTGTTTTCGTACCACCCGGCAAACACAAGGCCGCTGTCACTGGGATGCACGGGCGTGTGCTGCTGGGCCGCCAGCGGGGCCTGATAGGGCAGGGTCACGGTTTTTTCTTCATCGCCCGCGCTGTAAAACCGCAGCTGATATTGTCGGCGGTCGTAGTAGAGCTCAAACCCATAGCTGCCGTTTTCCAGCCGCTTTTCCCGGCTGCCCACCGCCGGGCTTTTTTGGGTGTTCAGCACAAAGCCCTGCAGATCATAGCAGTCGTTCCGGCCCAGCTTCCAGCCGGTTTCGTTGCTGCGAAAGCGGTCGGTATGATGCAACTCCCAGCCGGTGCCCTGCAAATTCTGCACATAATAGCGCAGCTCATGCACCACACTGCCGCTTTCGGCTTTCCAGTAAAATTTGTTGGGGTTTTCGCTGTCACCCGGGGCGGGCATGGTGGCAATGCCGGTTTGATACTGGCTGCCGTTGGGGGTTATGCGCCAAGCATCCGGCCATTTTTCGTCCACCCGGCTGGGCCATTTGTCGGCAATGTCTGCGCCGTAGCGCGCCGTGATGCTCAGCTCGGGGATCAGGCTGGCGGTGCCCATAACCCCCAGGCGGTAAAACTGCACGGTGTACACCTTACGGTCATAATACACCGGGATCACAGTGCTGCCGCTGCCCTGCACGGTTTCGGCCGGGGGCGTCTGGCGCAGCGTAAAATGCTGGTAGCGGTTTTCTTCGGCCTGGGCCTGCACCTGCGTGCCTGCCGGGGCTGTGTGCTGGCGCACCTCGGCCAGCGTGTAGCCATCGTTATCCGCATTCTGCTGCCAGTAGGCCACGCGGTATACAACGCTTTGGGCTTTCCAGCCCGCATACAGCACAAGATCGCTGTTTACAGGCTGGCCCGGCGTGTAGCCCTGGGTGCAGGCCGCATCCGTGAACCAGCCCGTGAACTGATAGCCCTGCCGCACGGCGGCGGGCAGCTGGGGCGCAGGCGCACCCGGCATCACATACACCGGGGCCGGGGGCGTGCCCTCCGGGGCCTGCGGGGTGATCCAGCACACGGTTTTCAGCACCGGGTACAGCCGCAGCGGCTGCAGGGTGAGCGCCGGTGCGCTGACAGCCTCGCCCCCAGGGGTGGTGCTCCAGCCGGTAAGCGCCATGCCTGCCGGGGCGGCAAACGCCACCTGCTGCCAGTTTACGGCGTCATTGGCATTCTCATAGGTTTGGGTGAACAGCACCGCACCGCCTGTGGGCTGCGAGAAGTAATACACGGTGTACACCCTGTGCCAGCGCGCTGTGTAAATGAGAACCACATCCTCGGCCAGCGGCGGCACAGGCGCGGAAAAATCGCACGCTTCGCCGTTTTCGTTCAACCAGCCCTCAAACACCGCACCCTCCTGCACCGGGTCGGCCAGCGGTGCGGGCGTTTCGCCCGGATACAGCACCTGCTCGCTCACAAGGGCTTCGCCCGCATAAAAGCGCAGCGTAGCGGTGTGGGCCTCGGGCTCGGTGGGCAGTATGATGTTCGCCGGCTGCACGGGCGGCTCGGGCGGGGCTTCGGCGGGCAGCGTTTCAGGCCCGGGCGGCGTTTCCGTGGGCGGGGCGGCTTCGCAGGACGCATCATCCGGCTGCAAGGGCGCGGGTAATGCTTCCGAGGGCGCTTCTTCCGGCGGCTCTTCCGGCAGCGGCTCGGGTTCCGGCGGCTGCGCCTCATCCAGCGGCCCCGGCTGCGGTTCGGTTTCCGGCGGCACATCCTCAGCCAGCACCTCCTCTTCCGGCGGCTGCGCCGGGGCGGAAAATTCTTCCTCCGGCAGGGCGCTTTGGGCCTCCTGGGCGGCCTGCTCGGCATGGGCGGCCTGCGCCCCGCTCACGGCAGGCCCGGCGGCCAGCACCAGCGCCAAAGCAAAACTGACAAATCGGTTCCAAACAGAGTGTTTCATATCGGCAGCATTCCTTTCCGGCAGGGTGGCCTTTGCATGGTTTGTATACGCCGTCTGCCCGGCTTATGCCTTGATGGTACCAGAAAGTGTTTGCAGCATTTGGTCAGAATCTGTCCTCGGTGCTTGATTTTTTTGAAAAGTATGGTATGATAGAATCAAATAAGCAATAATAGTTCTTGTTAATCATTCTGTGATGCAAAAGCCCTGTGGTTTTTTGCCGTTTTCCCCCGCAAAAAGCCCGCCAAGGAAACGAGGTATGTTATGGCAGTAAAGATCCGCCGCAGCGAGCAGCGCGAATTGGTGCTGCAGGCCGTTTTGGCCCGTAAAGACCATCCCACCGCCGAAGCCGTGTTTAAATCGCTGCACGAGCAGGCCCCCCACCTGAGCCTGGGCACGGTGTACCGCAACCTGAATCTTCTGGCTGACCTTGGCCAGATCCGCCGGGTGCCCATTCCCGGCCAGCCCGATCATTTTGACTCCACGCTGGAGCAGCACGCGCATTTTCGCTGCACCCAGTGCGGCGCTGTGTTTGACCTGCCCGTGGCAAGCGATTTTGATCCCTGCACTGCGGCCGACCCCTGCGGCTGCCGCCTGACCGGCTATGAGCTGGTGTTCAGCGGCGTGTGCGCCGAATGCTGCGCCGCCGAAAAGAAAAACTGAAGGTGCGCCGCAAAAGCCTGCTTTTTTAAGGCGGGCACTTTATAAAAAAACGCCAGGGCCGCCCTGCCGCAAGATTGTTCTCTGCGGCGGGGCGGCCCTGATTTTGCAAAAAGGCGACAAAAACCCCCGGTTCAACTGGCTTTTGAACCGGGGGCCAAACATTTATATGGAGACTTTCAGATTTTTAAAGCGGCCGAATCATGCCTTGTGGGTGTGGCCGTGGTCAGGTGCATGGAACTCGCCGTTCTCGTCGGGACGGAGCTTGCCGTTCTTGATGCCTGCCTTGGGAGTGTAGATATCGTTGATGTTCCAGCAGCCGGGGGTGGGAACCACAATGTTCTCCATGGGGGCTTCTACCAGGAAGGGCTTGCCGGCCTTGGCCATTTCCACAGCCTTCTTCATGGCGGGCAGGAACTCATCGGCGCTGTTCACGCGCACGCTGTCCACACCGTAAGCCTTGGCAACTTCTTCCCACTTGGGGTTGTAGCTCTGGCCGTCGGGAGTCTGGAACACGGTGCCGAATGCATGGCCGTAGTTGCCGTTCTCCAGGCCGTTGATGGTGCCGAACTTGCTGTTGTCCATCACAACCCAGATGGCGGGGATGCCCTGCTCTACGGCGGTGGCCATCACGCAGGGGTTGGCAGCGCCAAAGCCGCCGTCACCGGTCAGGGTCAGGGCAATGCGGCCCTGCTTCTGGGCTGCCACTGCGCCGCCCAGAACGGCAGCTGCACCAAAGCCCATGGTGGCAAGGCCAGAGCAGTGATGAATGGTGCCGGGAACGTTCACATCAAATTCCTGTGCAACGCCGTTCTTGTTCCAGCCCACATCGGTAAAGATGTAAGCGTCCTCGGGGATGGCCTCCTTGACATCCTTCAGGATACGCTGAGGAGTCATGGGGAAGCGGCTGTCGTTGCTGATAGCCTCGTTGCTCTTCTTGAAATCTGCCTTGTTCTTGGCAATGGCAGCCAGCAGCTCGGGGTTCTTTTTGCCTTCGGGAACCAGAGTCTTGGCGGCAGCCAGGATCTGCTTCAGGGCGTGCTTTGCATCGGCAATGGCGCCGATCTCAACAGGATAGTTGCGGCCGATCTCAGAGGGATCAATGTCGATCTGCATGAACTTGGTCTTGCGCTCGTCGAAGGTCACGCCGGGGTACCAGCTGGAGGAGTCGGCCTCGCCAAAGCGGGTGCCGATGGCCAGAATGTAGTCGGCGTTCTTGGTCAGGCTATGGGTGAAGTCCAGGCCCCAGAAGCCGGTCTGGCCCACCATCAGGGGATGGTTGTCGGGCAGGCAGCTCTGGCCCATCAGGGTGCGGGCCACGGGAATCTCCAGGAACTCAGCCAGTGCAGCCAGCTCTTCGGAAGCCTGGCTCAGCAGCACGCCGCCGCCTGCGTAGATCACGGGGTTCTTGGCGTTTACCAGATTCTCGGCGATCTTCATAGCGGTGTCGGGGTCCAAACCGGGACGAATGGTTTCATGGCTGTCCATGTAGGTGCGCTCCCACAGGAAGTCCTCGGTTTCGTAGCTGAACATATCCATGGGGATATCGATCACAACGGGGCCGGGGCGGCCGGACTCTGCCAGACGGAATGCCTTGTCCAGAATGTAGGGCAGGCTTTCCGCATCGTCAATGCGCCAAACGCGCTTGGCAATGGGCTCAAACAGGCGGTACTGGGTGGCATCGCCGTGCATGATCACTTCCTGATGAGCATGGCGGCCAAAGTAGTAGCTGGGCACATCGCCGCAGATCACCACCATGGGAATGCTGTCCAGGCTGGCGTTGGCAACACCGGTCAGGGTGTTGGTGAGGCCGGGTCCCAGATGGCACATCAGCACGGAAGCCTTGTGGGTCAGGCGGGCGTAGCCGTCGGCTGCATGGGCAGCGATCTGCTCGTGGCGGGTAGAAATAAACTTCAGCTTGGTGGCGCGGCTCATGCCGTCCAGCAGGCCGATCACGGTGTGGCCGCACAGGCCGAATACATACTCAACGCCGCGGCGCTCGAGATAGTCAACAATGCGGTCAGAAACGAGTTTCTTGTTCTCAGACATTTTGAAGATCCATCCTTTCCTAATTGCTTCTTCGTTACAAAAATTCTCTCAAGAGCCGCTGCTTGCTTCGGCTCTTACCAGCATTTTTCCAAAAGCTGCCGGCCTTTCAGCGGGCCCGCAATCTCTCTTCTGGTATTTACTATATCGGTTTTTCTTCAAAAAGTCTAATACCAAGTATTCATTGAATCATGCAAAAAAGCCATGAATTTTCCGGGGCTCACTGGCCGCTCATGCTCAACAGATACTCATCGAACACCCTGCCGTGCTGCACCACAAAATCGCGGAAGCGCACAGCGGCGGGCGGCAGATAGCTATGCCTGTTCCATAAAAGATAGATCTTGCGTGGGTCCGGGCCTGCGTTTTCAATGGGCAGCGCTTTTACATTATAGGGCATGGCCCCCAGCGGCCTTGGCACAATGGCGATGCCCTGATTGGCCGCCACCAGGCCATAGATCACATGGTCCTGCAGGGTTTCCGATACCATTTTGGGGTGAATGTCCAGCCGCTCAAACTCGGCATCCAGCACGCGGCGAATCTGGCTGGCGGTGGTATAATGAATAAAACGCTCGCCGTCGATCTCTTTTAAATTCACACTGCTCTGGTTGGCCAGCCGGTGGTTTTTGGATACCAGCAGCACCATTTCGTGATGCCCCACCAGCGCGCGGTTGATCGACGGGCTGTCGATGTTGGTGGAAAACGCCAGATCGATCTCGCCCTGCAGCACCTGACGGCTGATCTCGTCATAGGTGCCCACCTGACTGATTTGAAAGTTCACATTGGTGCGGCCCGTTTCCGAGATATAAAACACCGTCATATACGAAATAAAGGCGCTCAGGCTGGGCGGCACCGCAATGTTCAGCGTGCCGGTGTTGGGGTCAACATAATCCCGCAGGCGCTGGCAGCCCTCGCCCAGCGTGTCCAGTGCCTGCTCCACAAAGGGCAAAAACATCTGGCCGTATTTGGTCAGCTTTACATTGCGCCCCTGGCGCATAAAAAGCTCTACCCCCAGCTCTGCTTCCAGCTCTTTGATCGAGTGGCTCAGGCTGGACTGGCTGATCAGCAGTTTTTCCGAAGCCTTGGTAAAATGCTCCAGTTCGGCGATCATGCGAAAATATTCCAGCTGCTTCAAATTCATGCGTAAAAGCCCTCCTATCACAGGGCGCGCTATGCAGGCCCCGGAAACTCTGAAAACAATGATGTCAAAATCATTCTATGCTTTTATTATAGGCAAGCGAAGGCTTTTCTGCAAGGCAAAAATGCCTCGCAGAAAAGCCGGACCCATAGATTTTCAGCATGAAAAATTGTGCATTTTGTATTGGACATCCCACACCTTGCGGCGGTACAATAGAATGGGCCGTTTGAAGGGCCGCATGGCTGTATGGAACAAACAGGGAGAAATCACCATGAAGCAGGATCTGAAAACCACCGCAGGCGTATACCTGATGCTGCTGGCCACCTTCTTTTTGTGGGGCAGCGTGTATGTGGCGGGCAAATATCTGGCCGGCAGCATTCCTTCGCCGTTTATCTCGGCGGCACGGGCGTGCATTGGCTGTTTGCCCCTTTGGCTGATGGCAAGGCCCTACCGTGCCGTCAGAATTGAAAAAGCCGACCGCAAATATTTTCTGCTGGTGGGCATTATGGGCTACTATCTTACCTTTGTGATCAACCAGCTGGGCGTTGCCCGGGCGGGGGCCAGCCTTTCGGCGCTGATCAACACCGTGAACCCGGTGACCATTGCGCTGCTGGCGGCCCTGATCTTAAAAGAGCCCATCCGCCGGGTGCAGATCGTGTGCCTTGTGCTGGCCATTGCGGGGGCCTGGGTGGTGCTGGCCGGGGCCGAAACCGGCGGCCAACTGCTGGGGCTGGTGCTGGTGCTGCTTTCCGTGCTCACCTGGGGCATCGCCTCGGTGTATATCCGCAGGCTCACCGCAAAGTATCCGGCCATTCTGGTTACTTTTTACGGAATGCTCATCAGCACGGTGTTTCACATTCCCACGGCGGCGTTTTCCGCCGCAAGGGCAGGCGGGCTGCAGCTGAGCGCGCACAGCGTGCTTTTGCTTTTGTATCTCGGCATTTGCACCAGCGGGCTGGCCCAGTTTTTGTGGAGCCGCTCGCTCTCGCTGCTGCCCGCCACCACCTGCAGCCTGTTTTATCCGCTGCAGCCGGTGTTTTCGGCCCTGCTGGGCGTGTGGTTTCTGGGGGAAAGCTTTGGGCCCAACTTCTGGTGGGGCCTTTTGCTGATCGGAGGCGACATTGTCTTAAACTGCTTGGACGGCATTCATCAGCAGAAAGCAGCGAAATAAACTTGCATTTTTCGGCGGGTGTGTTACACTGTAAACGCCAAAAACATACATCCGGGGAGTCCGCCTTTGCGGGCTGAGAGGAAAGCGCCTAAGGCTTTCGACCCGCTTTACCTGATTTGGATCATGCCAACGAAGGGAACATAGCTTACGGCTTATCTGCGCCGCTCATGCTCTCTTTTAAGGTGGGCATGAGCGGTTTTTACTTGGGGCCGCACCATGCCGCATTCGATATTTTTCCGCAGCACATTGAGGGCACCGCCTTGTGCTGCAATGCTGAAAGGAGCAACACGATGAAAACAGCATTGACCATTGCAGGAAGCGATTCCTGCGGAGGCGCCGGTATTCAGGCAGATCTGAAAAGCATGACGATGAACGGCGTGTACGCCATGAGCGCCATCACCGCACTGACTGCCCAGAACACCACCGGCGTGACCGCCATTCAAGAGGCTACCCCTGCGTTTTTGCAGGCGCAGCTGGACGCCGTGTTCACGGATATTTTCCCCGATGCCGTAAAAGTCGGCATGGTTTCCAGCGCCGGGCTGATCCATGTGATCGCCCAGTCGCTGCGCCGCTATCAGGCCAAAAACATTGTGGTGGACCCCGTGATGGTGGCCACCAGCGGCAGCCGCCTTTTGCGTGAGGATGCCATGGACGCCCTGCAGAAAGAGCTGCTGCCCATGGCCTGCGTGATTACCCCCAACATTCCCGAGGCCGAGCTTTTGTGCGGCCACGCCATCACCAGCGCACAGGGCATGGAACAGGCCGCCGCCGAGATCGGCGAAAAGCTGGGCTGCCCCGTGCTGCTCAAGGGCGGGCATCAGCTCAACGATGCCAACGACCTTTTGTGGCAAAACGGCAAGATCCGCTGGTTCAACGGCAGCCGCATCGACAACCCCAACACCCACGGCACCGGCTGCACGCTTTCCAGCGCCATTGCGGCCAATCTGGCCAAGGGCTACCCGCTGGAGCAGGCTGTGGAAATGGCCAAGGCTTATATCAGCGGCGCGCTGGCTGCCATGCTGGATCTGGGCAAGGGCTCCGGCCCTATGGACCACGCCTTTGACCTGAAGCCCGAATATCGAAAGGAGTACGCCCAGTGAATACCAAAAAAACCAGCGTTTTTCAAAACGCACTGATCTGGTTCGGCGCGGGCGTATCCATTGCCGAAATTTTGACCGGCACCTATTTTGCCCCCTTGGGCATGGCCCGGGGCCTGGCCGCCATTCTGGTGGGCCATATCATTGGCTGTGTGATGCTGTTTCTGGCGGGCTATATTGGCGCCAAGTCCGGCCGCACCGCCATGGAAACCGTAAAAATGAGCTTTGGCCAAAAGGGCAGCATGCTGTTCAGCGCGCTGAATGTGCTGCAGCTTGTGGGCTGGACCGCCATTATGATCTATGACGGCGCACTGGCCGCAAACGGCGTGCTGGCCACCGGCGCATGGCTGTGGTGCGTGGTGATCGGCGTGCTGATCGTGGTGTGGATCCTGATCGGCATCACGGATCTGGGGCTGATCAACAAGATCGTGATGACCGCCCTGTTTTTGCTCACCGTGGTGCTGTGCGCCGTGATCTTCGGCGGCGGCAGTGCTGTGGGCGGCGATTTGGGCGAAGCCATGAGCTTTGGCGCTGCCGTGGAATTGGCCGTGGCCATGCCCCTCAGCTGGCTGCCGCTGATCAGCGACTATACCTGTGAGGCCGAAAAGCCCTTTGCCGCCACCCTGGCCAGCACCCTGACCTACGGCGTGATCTCGTGCTGGATGTATGTGATCGGCATGGGCGCCGCCATCTTTACGGGCGAGGGCGACATTGCCGCCATTATGGTAAAAGCCGGGCTGGGCGTGGCCGCACTGCTGATTTTGGTGCTTTCCACCGTGACCACCACTTTTCTGGATGCCTACTCCGCCGGTATTTCGGCTGAAAGCCTGTGGAGCCGCCTGAACGGCAAAAAAACCGCCGTTGTGGTGACTGTGATCGGCACCGTGGGCGCAATTTTGTTCCCGATGGACGATATCACCGGCTTTCTGTATCTGATCGGCTCGGTGTTTGCCCCCATGATCGCCATTCAGATCGTAAACTTCTTTGTGCTGAAACAGGATCATTTTGCCGATGCTGTAAACGGCCGGAACCTGCTGGTGTGGCTGGTGGGCTTTGCCGCCTACCGCTACCTGATGGGCATTGATCTGCCGCTGGGCAACACCCTGCCGGATATGCTGATCACCGGCGTTTTGTGCTGGGCCGTGAACCGCCTGTGCAAAGCCGCCTGACCGCCGCGCATAAAACCGCATAAAAAGCAGAATTCCCCGGTGAAAAGCGAGTTTTTCCGCTTTTCACCGGGGATTTTTTATTCGTAGCGCAAAGCCTCAATGGGGTCCAGCTTGGCGGCCTTGTTGGCCGGGTAGTAGCCAAAGAACACGCCGATGGCCATGCTGAAGCCAAAGGCCACCAGAATCGAGGCAAGGCTCGGCTTGCCCGAAACCTGCATAACTGCGCTCAGCCCAAGGCCCGCTGCAACGCCCAGCAGGATGCCTATGGCGCCGCCGATCAGGCACAAAATCACGCTTTCGGTGATAAACTGCATTCGAATGGCGCTGCCCGGCGCGCCCAGCGCCTTGCGTGTGCCGATCTCACGGGTGCGCTCGGTGACCGACACCATCATGATATTCATCACGCCAATGCCCCCCACCAGCAGCGAGATGGCCGCAATGGCGCTGATGCCCAGGGATACGCTGGCAAGCATTTCCGTCATGCTGTCCAAAAGGCTGGAAAGGCTGCTGGCGCTGACGGTCCAGCTATCGTTGTAGGTGTAATAGCTGGCAAAATAATCGCCCACGGTGTTTACAAAGCTGCTCACATCGGCATCCGCCGCAGCCACGGCGGTGAGGCTTTGCCACCCCTCGGCTGCGCCCGCAATGGCCTTGGCGGTCTGGATGGGAATGTAAATGGTGGTTTGAATATCGTCGTCGCTGGAAGAGCCAAACATGCTGGCGTAGCTATCCTCGGTGTATTTGTACACACCCACGATATAAAAGGTTTGCAGGGTCTTGCTTTGGCCCACGCTCATCGTAAAGCTTTTGCCAATGGCATCCACCGCGCTACCGCCAATGGCCTGCGTGATGAATTTTTCCGAAACGCAGGCCAGGTTTCGCCCGGCATCGGCCTCATCGTTCACCCAGCGGCCATACAGGATCTGCGAATCCTCGTCCAGCGCCTGCAGGGCCGCCAGATTTTTGCCGGTGAGCTGCGCCGTGATGGTGGTGTCAGCATCGCCGTATTTGGCAATGGTGGCGCTGCCCACCTGCTGCTCGTACTCGATATGGTCGATCTTGTCCGGAAATGCCTGCACAAACTGCTGCACCATTTCCTCGGTGATCAAGTCGCTGTCTGACGGGGTGGAATCCATAAACCGACGCAGTGTTACCCCCTGTGCGGTGCCGCTTTGATCGGAAGTGCTTTTCTTCGTAAGGCTTACCGTGATGTTGCCCGCGCCCATGCCGGACATGGAATCCGTGACCGAGCCTGCCATGCTGTTGCCCACTGTGACAATGGCGATCACCGCCGCAATGCCGATGATGATGCCCAGCATGGTGAGCAGACTGCGCATTTTGTTGCTTTTGATGCTGGCTGCCGCCATGCCGATGTTTTCAAACAGCTGCAATGCGCCCCGCCCCCTTTCGCTCGCCCACGATCAGCCCGTCCCGCAGGGTAAGCACCCGCTGGCATTCCTCGGCCAGGGCCGGGCTGTGGGTGATCAGCACAATGGTTTTGTGGTATTTTTCGTGCATTTCGTGAAACAGATCCATCACCACGCGGCTGGTTTGGCTGTCCAGTGCGCCGGTGGGCTCATCGGCCAGGATCAGCGCCGGTTCGTTCACCATGGCGCGGGCAATGGCCACACGCTGCTTTTGGCCGCCCGAAAGCTCGTTGGGCTGATGCTTCATGCGCTGCTCCATGCCCACGCGGGCAAGCCATTCCTTGGCGCGGCGGGTGCGCTCGGCAGCAGGCACCCCTGCATACAGCATGGGCAGCTCCACATTTTTCAGCGCACTCTGGCGGCCGATCAGGTTATAGGTTTGAAATACAAACCCGATTTTACGGTTGCGAATGGCCGCCAGCTCATCGTCACGCGCGGTGTGGATATCCACACCGTCCAGCGTGTATTGGCCCTGGGTGGGGCGGTCCAGCACACCAATAATATTCATCAGCGTGCTTTTGCCGGAGCCGGATTCGCCCACAATGGCCACAAACTCACCGGGATACACCGCAAGATCGATGCCGTGCAGGATCTCCAGCTCGTTGGGCTGGCCCAGATAATAGCTTTTGCGAATGCCGTGCATTTCGATCAGCGGCCTTGCTTCGGCATCGCCTTGCCCGCCCAGCACGGTTTTTTGAATTTCTGCGGCAAATTCTTTGGCGTTTTCCATCACATACCTCCCGGGCCGCCACCGCCGGTGGCCCCGCCGCCGGGCCCACCTGCATTGCCGCCACTGCCGCCTACCACGGCATCGGCCTGCTGCATGGGCACGGCATCAGCCTGCTGCATGGGCACGGCATCAGCCTGCTGCATGGCATCGGCCTCGCTCTCGCCGGCGGTTTCAATGCCCTGGGTCAGATCGGCGCTGGAACGGATCACATCGCCCTCGCTCAGCTCTTCGCCGCTGATCTCGATGGAATAATCATTGCCTTCGCCCGTGGTCACCGTCACTTCCTCAAAGGTGCTGTTCACGCCTTCGCCGCCGGTTTTGCGCAGCACATAGCTGCTGCCGTCCTCGGCGGTGCCCACGGCATCGCGCGGCACGCTGAACACCCCCTGCTTTTCGCTGATCACAATTTCCACCTTGGCGGAAATGCCGATCAGCAGGCCGGTGTCCTCGCCGCTCACCGTCACCTTTGCGCCAAAGGTTCCCTGATCGTTGGCCACGGGGTCGATCTGGGTCAGGGTGCCCTTGATCTCATGATCGCCCGTGGCATCGCTGGTAATGCGGCAAGCCATGCCCGTGGAAAGCTTGGAAACGCTGCTGGCCGGAATGGTCACCTCCACCACCAGCGCACTGGTGTTCTGAATGGTGGCCACCGTGCCCGAGCACACCGAGCCCACCGTGGCGTTCAGCCCGGTGATGGTGCCGTCCATGGTGGCTTTCAGCGTGCATTCGTCCAGCGTGCCCTGCAGATCCTTCAGGCTGTCCGGCGTGCGGGAGGTCTGCTCCAGCTTGGTGGCGGAATCCTCTACATTCTGCGCCTTGTTGGTCAGGCTGGAATAATTTTTTTCCTGATCGTAGCTGTTGTGGGCGCTCTGCACCTGTTGCTGGGCATTGTCTACCGCGGTTTTGGCAGAATCCACGGCCTTTTGGGCATTTTCGTATGCTGTTTTGGCCTGCTCTTTGCTGTTTTCGGCATCCGAAAGCGCCTTTTCGATGGCCTCAAAGCCATACAGGCCCTGCTCGGTCACCGAGCAGTTGTTTTTGGCATCGGTCAGGGCCGTATCGGCAGCCTGATAGCTTTTCTGCGCTGCGGTCACATGGTCTTGCGCCGTTTGCACCGCCTGCTTTTTATCTTCGTTTTCCGGCTCGGCATTCAGGGCGGTTTGCGCATCGTTAAGCACTTTCTGCGCCTCACTCAGCGCATCGGCAGCCTTTTCTTTGGCCTCGGTGTAAGTGCTGATGCTGGCGGCGGCGCTGTCATAGGCAGCCTTGATCTTATCATACTTTGCTTTGGCATCGTCGTAGGCATCCTCGGCATCGTCCTCGTTGTCCTCGGCATCGTCCAGATCGTCCTTGGCATCGTCCAAATCCTCATCTGCCTGCTTGATCTTATCCTGCAAATCGATCAGATTGTTTTCGTGCTGCACGGTGGAGGTGTTCAGGTCCTGCACGGCCCGGTCATAGCTGGTTTGGGCGCTCTGCACACTGTCGGCGTAGCTTTGCCGGGCCGAGGTGATCTGCTCCTGCAGGTCCTGCGTGTCCAGCACAGCGATCACATCGCCTTTTTTCACCTTATCGCCCACGGTTACGCGCACTTCCGAAACCTTGTAGTTCTTGGCTGAATCGGCCACGGTAACGCTGGCCTCGCTGCCGGACTTCACGGTGCCGTTCACACTTACGCTGTCGGTAAGGCTGCTTTTCTGCAGCGTGGTGGTGCGCACAAACTGATAGCTTGAGGTTGGCGCAGACCGAAACAAAAAGCCGCGCAGCACCAGTGCTGCCGCCAGCACCAGCACCAGGATCAGCGCCGTGCGCTTTTTGTGCCGCCGGGCCCAGCCCAGCGGGTCAAACCGGGGGGATTTTTTGGTTTCTTCCATGTTTTTGGTTCCTTTCCTTTTTTGGGGGGATCAAAGTTTTTCAGCCCTATCTTATACGTTCCACTCTGTGGAAGGTCAAGGGTCTATTTTTGCATTTTCCTAAAATGCAACGGTGCCGGATGGCCCGCTGCTGCAAAAACCGACAGATTTTTCCAAAAAAAGTATAAAAACCAAATGTGTATAAATTTTGTGAGTCCGGTGAGCATTTCGCGCAAAAAAAGGCACAGCGCGCTTTTTGCAAAGCATCGCTGTGCCTTTGGGCTTTTTTAAAGGGTCAGTCCCACTCGATATCCAGTTCCACGGGGCAATGGTCGCTGCCGAAGATCTCGCTGTGGATCACACAGTCCTTCACCTTGGGCATCAGGCGCTCGCTCACCAGAAAATAGTCAATGCGCCAGCCCGCGTTCTTTTCCCGGGCGTGAAAGCGATAGCTCCACCAGCTGTATGCGCCGGTGCGCTCGGGGTACAGGCGGCGGAAGCTGTCGGCAAAGCCGCTGGACAAAAGCTCGGTCATTTTGCCGCGCTCCTGATCGCTGAAGCCCGCATGGCCGCGGTTGGTTTTGGGGTTTTTCAGGTCGATCTCCTGATGTGCCACATTCAAATCGCCGCACACGATCACCGGCTTTTGGGCATCCAGCGCCAGCAGATAGGCGCGCAGATCATCCTCCCACTGCATACGGTAATCAATGCGGGCCAGTTCGTCCTGGGCGTTGGGCACATACAGGTTCACCAGATAAAATTCCGGATATTCCAGCGTGATGGCGCGGCCCTCGTGGCTGTGCTCTTCCTTGTCGATGCCGTAGCGCACGCTCAGCGGCGGCTGCTTTGCCCAGCAGGCCGTGCCGGAATAGCCTTTTTTCTCGGCCGAGTTCAGATATTCGCAATAGCCCGCGGGGGCGAAATCGGCCTGCCCAGGCTGCATTTTGGTTTCCTGAATGCTGAAAATATCGGCATCCAGCACGGCAAAGCTTTCGGCAAAGCCCTTGGTCAGGCAGGCCCGCAGCCCATTGACATTCCATGTGATCAGTTTCATGTTTTATACCGTTTGTATTATTGCAATCAAATATACGAATGGTGGTTTGCTTATTCGGCTTTTGCGCCAATGCCCAGCTCTTCGGCGTGCTCACGCATACCGCCAATGCAAATGGCGATCACCTCGGGCAGCTGCATTCCCAGCATATCGCAGCCCTTCTGGATCAGCTCACGGTTGATCTTGGCGGCAAAGCGCTTATCCTTAAACTTTTTGCGCACGCTGGAGGCCTCCAGATCCGTCACCCCGCCGGGGCGCATTTTGGCCGTGGCGGCGATCAGTCCGGAAAGCTCGTCCACCGTGAACAGGCTTTTTTCCATATTGGTTTTGGGCTCCACCTCATTGCGCAGGGTGTAGCCGTGCGCCAGAATGGCGCGAATGCTTTCTTCGTCCACACCGGCTTCGCGCAGGGGCTGCTGGGTGTGTGCCAGATGCTCTTCGGGGTACTGCTCAAAATCATAGTCGTGCAGATAGCCCACCGCCTGCCAGTATTCGGCATCCGCGCCGAAATGCACGGCCATTGCGCCCATGCAGGCCGACACGCCGATGGCGTGCTCAAACAGGTGCTGCTGGGTGGTGGTGGCTGCCAAAAGTTCCTTGGCACGGGACAAAGTGAGTTTTTCCATGGGGAGTTTCCTTCTTTCTGATGCGGTGGGGTTTATGTTTTATGCAGATACTTTTTGTCCAGCCCCTGCCGCTCGGCAAGGCCCAGCACCAAAAGTGTAAGCACCACTTCCACGGGCAGCAGCGTGGTATTTTTTACAAGGCCCGTGGTAAAATAATAATAGTAGCCCTTGCCGTACAGCATGGCCTTCCACACGCTGCCCAGCAGCACATTGCTGCCGTAGTTGATCACCAGGCGCACCGCCAGCACGCGCCACCAGCGCAGCGGCTTGCGATACAGCCCCACGCCGTAGATCAGGCCCGACAAAATGGCCGTGAGCAGGTATCCCGGGAAATACGGCTCGCCGTAACCGCTCAGCAAAAAGCCCAGCGAATCCACAATGGCGCCCACCATCATGCCCACCACGGGGCCATAGCAGCGGCAGCCAAGGCTGATTACAAGAAAGCTGAAATAAATTTTAAGGCTGGGCCCCAAAAGATACACCGGAAAGCACTCTAAGATCATGGCCAGGGCGGCGATCAGGCCCGCAAAGGCCAGCACGCGCACATTGCGCAGCTCGTTGCGGGCAGCCTTCCAGTAGGCAGCGGTGAATACTCCCATGGGGGCGGCGGACAGGGTTTTTGCATCCATATAAAAATACCTCCTTTGTTTTGCAGCAAGCTGCAAAAAAGGAGGGCTACGGCGGGGCGCGCGGGTGCGGCCCCCGCAGGCACTTTTGTGCAGCAGCGGGATGCGGCATTTGCACTGCGGCCCTGCCCTGCGGCAAGGCACTTCGTTCCGCCACAACTCCCCGTTGACGGACACTATACACGCAAACGCCTACTCTGCGAATGTTTGCCGATCACGATTCTCGGCATGGCTTTATTATACGCCGCCGCTATGGCTTTGGCAACAAATTTTTCGCGCGCTTTTTTGTGCCCGTGTTTTGTGTTACAATATAGGCGCAAGGGGGCACACACTGCCGCCTTTCCGGTGTTTATCATTTCATTTTTATATAGGAGAACCTGCTATGAAATTTTCTGAACTTGTGTATTCCCGCCCGGATACCGGCGCTGTTCTGGCTGCCTATGCCGCGCTGACCCAGCGCGTGCAGGCCGCCTGCTCTCCCAGCGAGATCACGGCGGTGTTTGCCGAGCATATCAAGCTGGACACCGACTACAGCTTTATGGCACGCCTTGCCAGCATTCGCTACACCATTGATACCCGCGATGCCTTTTACACCGCCGAGCGCGAGCATTTTGACGAAACCGACCCCACCGTGGGCAACGCCCAGCTGGCGCTGTACCGCGCTTTGCTGGAAAGCCCCTTCCGCAGCGCACTGGCCGAAAAGTACGGCGAGATCCTTTTGACCAAGATGGATCTGGCTGTGCGCTCCAGCGATGACCGCGTGCTGGCCCTGCAGCAGGAGGAAAACCGCCTGGTAAGCGAATACCAAAAGCTGTACGCCAGCTTTATGGTGCATTTTGACGGCAAGGACCTTACGCTGCCCCAGCTGGGCGTGTACAAGCAGGGCCCCGACCGTGCCGTGCGCAAGGCCGCCTATGTGGCCGAGGGCGAATGGTTTGACGCTCACCGCACTGAATTTGACCAGCTGTACTCCAAGCTGGTGGAAAACCGCAATGCCCAGGCCAAGGCGCTGGGGTATCACGATTACAGCGAGCTGAGCTATCTGCGCATGGGGCGCATCGGCTACGGCCCCGCCGAGGTGAAAAACTACCGCGAGCAGGTGCTGTGCGATGTGGTGCCCGTGGTACACGAGCTGCAAAAGCGCCGCTTTGCCCGTGCCGGTGTGCCGGATGCCAAGTTCTACGATCTGCCGGTTTTCTTTGCCGACGGCAACCCCAAGCCCCACGGCACCAGCGGCGAGCTGCTGCAGCGCTGCCGGCAGATGTATCACGAGCTGAGCCCCGAAACCAGCGAATTTATTGACTGGATGTTTGAAAACGAGTGCTTTGATGTGCTCAGCAAGCCCGGCAAGGCCATGGGCGGCTATATGGAGGAAATCAGCGGCTACGGCCCGTTTGTGTTCAGCAACTGGAACGGCACCAGCGGCGATGTGGATGTGATCACCCACGAGATGGGCCATGCTTTTCAGGGCTATGTGGCACACAAGCTGGGCCTTGTGCCCGAGCTTAGCTGCCCCGGCATGGAAAGCGCCGAGATCCACAGCATGAGCATGGAATTTTTAACAAGCCCCTGGCACCATTTGTTCTTTGGGCCTGACACCGCCAAGTATCAGCTGATGCACGCCGAGGACAGCCTGTTCTTTTTGCCCTACGGCTGCATTGTGGATGAATTCCAGCACATTGTATACCAGCACCCCGAGCTTACCCCCGAGCAGCGCAACCAGAAATGGCTTGAGCTGGAAAAGCGTTATCGCCCCTGGGTGGATTTTGACGGCATTCCCTTCTACGGCCGGGGCGCAGGCTGGCAGCGCCAGCTTCATATTTATGAAATGGCCTTTTATTATATCGACTACTGCCTGGCGCAAACCGTGGCGCTGCAGTTCTTTGCCGCCCATCTGCAAAATCCCGCCGATGCATGGCAGCGCTATCTGGCCCTTGTGCGCAAGGGCGGCACCGAAAGCTATGCCGGGCTGGTGCAGGCCGCCGGTTTTGCCGTGCCGTTTGACTCCGGCAGCTTAAAGCCCGTGGCCGACACAGTGGCCCAGTGGATTCGCGAGCATCAGGTGTGAGGGCGGATTGACCAGTATTTCTTATAAATTCCTTTAAAAAATGTTATAATTCGATTTTGCGCCGATTCCTGTGATTTGTGCTATACTGAATATAAGATGTATCCGCCTGCCGCCCCGAAGCCCTGCCCGGGGCGGCAGCGCTGTAAGTAAGCACGCGCCGGGCAAACCGAAAAAATCCGATTTTCTTACCGCAACATGAAAAAGGAGATTTTATCCATGAACCGCAAAATCACCATTTTGGGCAACAGCGCCGCCGGTGCGGCAGCCGCTGCCGTGCTAAGCAAGCACAACACCGTGACCGTTACCATGGACCCCGCCGATTGCGCCGATGCCGAGTATGTGCTGGTTGCCTACAAAACCAAATTCAGCAAGCTGAAAAAGAACTACGACACGGCCGCCATTGAAAAGGCTCTGCCCGAGGTGCGCAAGGCCGCCCCCGCCGCCTATATTGCCATTCAGTCCGCCGTGCCGCTGGGCTTCACCTACAACATGGGCGTGCATTTGCTGTGCGACTGCATTTTTGCCTGCCCCGCCCTGGTGCGCCCCAGCTTTGAAATGCAGGATATGGAAAACCCCAGCCGCATTGTGGTGGGCGCTTCCAAGTATAAGCCCGAGCTGGTGGCCGCTGCCACCCAGTTTGCCCAGCTGCTGGCCGAGGGTGCGGAAAACGACCCGCCCATTCTGTGCATGGGCGATACCGAGGCCGAGGCTTCGGCCCTGTTTGCAGATACCTTCCGCGCTTTGAAGGCCGGTTTCTTTAACGAGCTGGACACCTACGCCGAAACCAAGGGCCTGCACAGCGAGGATATCATTCGCGCCGTCACGCTGGACCCTGAGATCGGCCAGAGCCTGAGCATTCCCAACTTCGGTGTGATCGCCGCCAGCGCCAACCAGCTGGAAACCAGCTACGACGATGTGCCCCAGCGCGGTGCCGCCCCCCAGCATTTGATCAGCGCCGCCGCCAAAACCGGCCGCACCCGCCGGGCCTATGTGGTGGATCGCATTTTGTTTAAGGCCGGTTACTACGAAAGCGATTTTGCCGGCTGCTGCAAGTGTGCCGGTGAGGTGGTGTTCGTGGGCATCCATGACCCCGCCGCCATTGCCAGAACCCCCGGCTGCACCCCCGCCATTATGCGCCAGGTGATCGACAAGCTGCTGGCCTCGGGCCCGGACACCACGGTGTATATCTATGACCCCCGCGGCGAAGGCGCTGCCATGGGCCTGACCGATGGCTGCAAGGTGATCGAGGATGCCGCCTTCTTCCGCAAGAACAGCGATGTGATTCTGGCCCCGGCTGCCGCCCGGGAAGAGCTGGCCGAGGTGGCCGGTAAAGTATACTGCCGCGAGTTCGAGCTGTAAGATCCGCGCTTCATAAAGACTTCCGGATCTTGTAATAAGCCCAAAGAAAAAGCGATTTTCATACGCCTGTATGAAAATCGCTTTTTTTCGTATATTTCAGCTGAAAAGCCGTGTGCTCTGATGGAAAGCGGGGCTTTCCCCCGCCTTATAAAATTTTGCGCAAAAGTTTCAGCTTTGTTTCGCCAAACGGCGCATAGCGCACAGGAACATCCAAAAACGTGGTGTTTTCCACAATGCTCTGCAGCCCCATGGTTTTTGGTTCCCTCATAGCAGCACTTCCCTTTCTGCTTTTCCGCCCGTATTTCGGCATCCGCCGGGCGGTGCTTCTTTTATGGTACACGATTCCTTTTGCCGTGCCCACCCGCCGGGGCTGCCTTGGCCCTGCCCCACACAAAAAATGCGGGCCCCATGCCTTTGCCGCACAGGCGGCCGGGCATGGGGCCCGCTTTTTTCTTTGGCGAAAGCGCCCTTACTTGGCCAGCTTTGCGTTGGCCTTTGCCAGGAACTTTTCGTTTTGAATGATAAAGCGCTCGTGCTCGCCCTCGCCGATCAGACCGGCATCGTCATAGGCGGCCACATGGAATACCAAACGGCGGCCGTCCACCTGAGTCAGCTCAGCCTCGGCGCGAATGTGTGCGCCCACGGGGCTGGCAGCCAGATGCTTTACATTCATCAGCGTGCCCACGGTTCCGCAGCCCTCCTCGAGTGCGGGTGTCACGCAGGTAAAGGCAGCCTGCTCCATCAGTGCGATCATGCTGGGCGTGGCAAAAACGGCCAGCAGGCCGCTGCCCATGCTGGCGGCGGTGTTGGATTCGGTAACGGCCACAGTGGCCTCACCCTTGATACCGGCTTTGAGTTCCATTATAAGTTTCCTCCGTATTGATATAGTATGGTGTTTGTGCGGGCAGTGCCGCTGCCCTTACTTTTGCTCGGTGTGAGAATCGCAATTTTCGTGGCACTTGCTGCAATCGCCGTGGCAGCCCTTTTCGCTGCTCCAGCCGCCGTTTTTGGCAATAAACATGACCGCCAGCACAAACAGCACAGCCAGGATCACCACGATCAGAATACTTTTCAGCATCGTTCTTTCCCTCCTTGGGCGCAAAGGCTCCCTCGATTCCGCATTTATTGTATCACGCGCCACCCCCTTGTGACAAGTGCCGGTTTTGTATGCCAAATGAATTTTTATACAAAAATCCTGTATAAAAATCAAAAAAGTGATTGACAAACCCACCCGGGGGCGTTATACTGAGTTATACTTTTTCAGACCCCTGAAAAAGATACGAAAAACCGCCTCTTGCAGGGCGGCAGGCCACCCGGGCCGAAAGCCCGCCGGGCACGGACACCCGACTGGCTGAAAAATGTATAATGTATATTGAATGGATTAGAGGGAAAACAAAATGAAAAAGATTCTTTCTGCTGTAATGGCTGGTGCCGTGGCACTCAGCCTCACTGCCTGCGGCGGCAATTCCGCAAGCAGCGCTTCCACCGCTTCTTCTGCTGCTGCATCCGCTGCTTCCGCTTCTGAGCCCGCAGCCGCTCTGCAGACTGTGAACCCCGGCAAGCTGACCGTGGCTACCAGCCCCGACTTTGCCCCGTATGAGTTCTATTATATTGACGAAAACGGCGATGCACAGCTGAGCGGCTTTGATGTGGCTCTGGCCGGTGTGATCGCTGACAAGCTGGGCCTGGAGCTGGAAGTGATCCCCATGGACTTTGACGGCATCCTGATGGAGCTGCAGTCCGGCAATGTGGATATCGGCCTGGCTGGCTTCAGCCCTGACCCCGAGCGCGCTGAAACCTTTGACTTCTCTGACATTTACTACCTGGGCGGCCAGAGCTTCTGCGTGACCAAGGACAACCTGGACAAGTATAAGGATTACTCTGACTTTGACGGCAAGAGCGTGGGCGCACAGACCGGCTCTATCCAGATGAAGCTGGCCAACGAAAACACCCCCAACGCCAACATTGTGGGCCTTTCCAAGGTGACCGATGTGATCAACGAGCTGATCAGCGGCAAGCTGGACGGCGCTTTCATTGAAACCGCTGTGGCTGAGTGCTATGCCAAGAACTACCCCGAGCTGGCTTTGGCATGGGATGTTCCCTACGAGGCCGAGGGCTCTGCTGTTGCTCTGAAGAAGGGCAACGACGCTTTGCTGGCTGCCGTGAACAGCGTGATCGCCGAAGTGAAGGAAGACGGCACCATGGATCAGCTGGTTGCCGAAGCCAACGAGCTGGCCAGCGATTCTGACAATGTTTACGAAGGCATGCTGAAGGATGATGCCGCTTCTGAGGCTGCAAGCACTTCTGAGGCTGCCAGCGCTTCCAGCGCCGCCTGATCTTTGCGCAAAATTTCTGCATGATGCACACTCTCCCCGCAGCCTGGCTGTGGGGAGAGTTTCGCGTATTTTTCCATTCCGCATACCCACCAACCAAACAAAGGCGGCACCGCTTGTAAAGCACCGCTGCCCCAAAGAAAGGACATTGCCTCTATGACCATCACGGCTGCGCATTTTGCCAAGGTGCTCAAATACGGCACCATGTTTAAGCAGGGTTTGGAATGCACGGTGCTGCTGTCGGCATGTACGGTGCTGTTTGGCTTTATCATTGCCATGCTGCTGGCGCTGATGATGCTTTCCAATGTGTACCCGCTGCATTTTTTGGCCAAAACCAAATGCAAAAGCGAAAAAACACAGGATCTTATGATCTGGCTTTCCAAATTCAATCCCCTCAAATTCATTGCCAGCGTTTACGTGCAGTTTGTGCGCTGCACCCCCATGCTGGTGCAGATCTTTCTGGTGTACTACATTGTGTTCGGCGTGGTAACGCTGCCCAAGTTCACCTTTATGGGCTTTATCCAGTTCGAGCGTTTTCTGCCCGGCGTGGTGGCCCTCAGCCTGAACAGCGGCGGCTACCTGAGCGATGTGATCCGCGGCGGCATTGAAGGTGTGGACATTGGCCAAACCGAAGCCGCCCGCAGCCTTGGCATGAGCAAGCGCATGACGCTTTTCTCCATTGTGATGCCCCAGGCCATCAAAAACATTCTGCCCGCCGTGGCCAACGAATTCGTGACCATTATCAAGGAAAGCTCGGTGTGCTACACCGTGGGCGTGCAGGACATTATGTTCAATGTGCGCAGCGTGCAGTCGGCCAGCTTTATCACGGCCGAGCCCCTGCTGGTAGGCACGGCTTTGTACTTCTGCCTGTGCTTCCCCACCTCGCAGATCATTCAGTATATTGAAAGGAGGATGCGTCAAAGTGACAAACGCTGAAACTCTGATCCACGTAGAAGGCCTTAAAAAGCATTATAACCACGGCAGAATCCGTGCGCTGGACGGCATTGACATTGACATCAACAAGGGTGATGTGATGGTGGTGATCGGCCCTTCGGGCAGCGGCAAATCCACTTTTTTACGCAGCCTGAACCTGCTGGAAGAGCCCACCGAGGGCAAGATCGTGTTCCACGGTGTTGACATTGCCAGCGGCAAGGTGAATCTGGATGAGCACCGCCAGAAAATGGGCATGGTGTTCCAGCATTTCAACCTGTTTCCCCACAAAACCATTCTGGAAAACCTGACCATTGCCCCCATCAAGGTAAAGCACATGGACAAGGCCGCCGCCGAGGAAAAGGCCCTGAAGCTGCTGGACCGTGTGGGCCTGAAGGATCGCGCCAATGCCTACCCCGTGCAGCTTTCGGGCGGCCAGAAGCAGCGCGTGGCCATTGTGCGCGCCCTGTGCATGGAGCCGGAAGTGATGCTGTTTGACGAACCCACCAGCGCACTGGACCCCGAAATGGTGGGCGAAGTGCTGGATGTTATGAAAGACCTTGCCAAGGAAGGCATGACCATGGTGACCGTGACCCATGAGATGGGCTTTGCCCGCGAGGTGGCCAGCCGTGTGATTTTTATCGACCATGGCCAGATCCTGGAGCAGGGCACCCCCGAAGAGATTTTTGAGCATCCCCAGCATCCCCGTCTGCAAGACTTTTTGAGCAAGGTGCTGTAAGGCTTTTGCCGCACCGCACCCCCTTTTTCCATTTTAAATTTAATATTATGCGGGCTGCCGTGCCCGCCGGCCCCGTTGAAAACGGGGCTTTTTGATTTTTTCTATAAGGAGCGTGCAACCATGTTGAATCAGGCCAAGCAAAATGCCGCAGAGTATATCCGGCAAAACGCCGATGTGTTCCAGAGCGTAAGCGATTACATCTGGCAAAACCCCGAGCTTTCTTTGCAGGAATTCAAAGCCACCCAGCGCTTTTGCGCCGAGCTGCGAAACGAAGGCTTTACCGTTACCGAAAACCTGTGCGGCATTCCCACCGCCTTTTGCGGCAGCTGGGGCAGCGGCCGCCCGGTGATCGGCATTCTGGGCGAATACGATGCACTTTCCGGCCTCAGCCAGGTGAAGGGCATCACGCACCAGCAAAGCATTGTGCCCGGCGGCTGTGGCCACGGCTGCGGCCACAATATGCTGGGCGCGGGCGCACTGGGTGCAGCCTTTGCGGTAAAGCACTATCTGCAAGAGGCAAACCGCCCCGGCACGGTGATCTTTTTCGGCTGCCCCGGCGAGGAAGGCGGCTCGGGCAAGGCGTTTATGGCCCGGGAAAACGAATGGGCCAAGCTGGATGCCGCCATCACATGGCACCCCGGCGATGTGAACATGGTGCACAGCGGCACCAACAATTCCAGCATTCAGGTGATCTATCGCTTCAAGGGCATTGCCAGCCACGCCGCCAGCGCCCCCGAGGATGGCCGCAGCGCCCTGGATGCCGCCGAGCTGATGAATGTGGGCGTGCAGTTTTTGCGCGAGCACATGAGCAGCGAATGCCGCGTGCATTATTCGTTTGTGGATAACGGCGGCATTTCGCCCAATGTGGTGCAGCCCACCGCCGCTGTGCTGTATATGGTGCGCGCCAACAAGGTGCGTGACAGCATTAAGCTTTTGGCGCGTGTGGATAAAATTGCTCAGGGTGCTGCCCTGATGACAGAAACCACCATGGAACGCCAGTTTATTGACGGCACCGCCGAGCTTTTGCCCAACTATACGCTGGAGCGCGTGATGCAAAACAATCTTGAGGCCGTGCCGCAGCCTGCCTTTACCGCCGAGGAGCGCAGCTTTGCCGCCGCGCTGAAGGCCACCTACACCACCGAGGCACAGCCCGGCGTGCTGAGCGATTCCACCGACGAAGAAAAAGAATGGCTGCAGGAACACACGCAAAACGGCACCCGCCCGCTGAACGATTTTGTGGTGCCGCTGCACAGCACCACGGCCTTTGCCGCAGGCAGCACCGATGTGGGCGATGTGAGCTGGCAGACCCCCACCGTGCAGTGCTATGCGGTCACCTTCCCCAGCGGCGTGCCCGGGCATTCGTGGCAGAATGTTTCCTGCGGCGGCAGCAGCATTGGTGAAAAAGGTATGCTGTATGCCGCACAGGTGATGGCCGCCACCGCCATTGATCTGTTTGAGCAGCCCGAGGTGCTGCAAAAGGCCCGCGAAGAATTTGCCCGCCGCAGCAAGGCCGGGTATGTGTGCCCCATCGAAAAGGATGCCGTGCCCACCGTGGTAGAATAAAAAACGAAACACCGCCCGGCCGAAGCAGAATGGAAGTTTTTTCCTCTGCTTCGGCCGGATATTTTTTATTTTTTTGCAAATATACGCTTTTTAAAATAATTTTCTCGATATTTCTACTTTTTCTTTTTCCGAGTGGCTAACTCATAGTGAAGTCATAGCAGCGTGCACTATACTGTAGCTATACTTGGCAAAATGCAGCTTCTGCCGGATGCTGCGGAAAGGAGGATCTTGGGTTGACGATCAACAGAGCCATGCCCACTGGCGCCGGCAGCTTTTTGGTCACGGTTCAGCATTACTCTGCTAACGGCACACTGCGCGGCTGCGTAAAAAGCCCTGCGCTTGGGTGCAAGGCACCGTTTACCAGCCTTTCCCGCATGGTTATTATGATCGAGGAATGGCTGGATATTTCCGGCCCTGCGCCGCCCTGCAAGCCGGATGCTGCGGAAACGGCTGATTTTGAAATCGAGATCTTTTTTCGGCAAAATTACAGCTGGCAAGGAAAATTGCACTGCCTGCGCACCGGGCATGAAGCCGTTTTTCGAAGCGTGTTGGAACTGCTGATCCAACTGGAGGCCGCTTTGGCCTGAAGCCCCTTTTTTGCTTTTACGGGGGCGATGATTTTAAAAGGAGGATGATTATGAAAAAGCGAATTCTCGCCATGGTGCTTTCTGCTGCCATGATGGTTTCGCTGTTCCCTCTCGGCATTTTTGCTGAGGACCCTGTGCAGGAACAGCCCAGCCAGCAGGTGCAGCAGCAAGCCGCTGTGGATGAACCCACCGCCGCACAAAACAGCGGCAACAATTCTGCGGCCGCTCCTGCCGCTGAGGCTTCTGCCTCACAGGATACAGAAAGCACCGCAGACAGTCAAATTTCAGACACCTTACCCCCCCCCGAGGGGGTAGTGGAGCGGAAGCCCGCAGCTTCTGAAGACTCCCAGCCTGCCGATGCAGCTGCACACAGCGAACAGCCCGCTGTGTGTACTTGCACCGAGCCCTGCAGCGAGGAATCTCAAAACGCGGAATGCCCGGTTTGCAGCACCGATCCCGCCCTGTGCAAGGCAAAGGGCGAGCAGAGCGAACCGGAGGCTGATGCAGAACCCCCCAAGACCCAGCAGGGCGACACCGAGGCTTCGAAGGCGAAGCCCACTCTGCTTGCGGCAGAAGACGAAGGCCTTCTTCCCGCCGCAGAGGAAGTGGAAAACCCTGCTGCCAAAATTGATGAAAAAGCCTATGCCACCCTTGCCAAAGCTATCGAAGCGGCACAGGATGGCGACACCATCACTTTGCAGCGCGATCTTACCGAAAGTGTAACGATCGATGGCAAGCAAAATCTTACATTGAAATTAAACGGTAAAACCCTGACAGGCAAAGAAGGAAGCGCCCCTGTGATTGCCGTCAACGGCAGCAATAACCTGACTGTGACCGGCGGCACCATCACCGGCGGCACCAATGGCGGCATTCGCATTGAAAACAGCAAAGATGCCACCATTGACAGCTGCACCATTCAGAACAATACGACCACCGGAGTCAGCAAAAACGGTACCGATGTATCGCTCGGTGCAGGCGGCGGTGTTTATGTCCGGGACGGTGCTCTTACCATTAAAAACAGCACTATTCAGGGCAACACAGCCACTCGCGGCGGCGGTGTTTATGCTGACCACTCTACCGTGAATATAAATAAATCCACCCTTCAAAACAACAAGGCAGACGATGTTCCGTCGGATGCACCAGCCAGCAACAAGGGCGTAGGCGGCGGCATCTACAGCTTTGACTGCGCCCTCACCATCACCGACAGCACCATCACCGGCAACGAAGCCTGTGGTCATGTCGGTCTTCTCAAGTATAAGAGCAACGGCAGACTTTGGTCTTCCGCATTCGGCAAAGGCGGCGGCGGTATCTGCGCCGTGGGCAAAGATTCCAATGTCACGCTGAGCGGCGTGACTGTAACAGAGAACAAGGCAACCTTCAGTCAGAACAATACCTTGGCTGTCGGCGGTGGTATTAACGCCCAGGGCGGCACCCTTACCGTCAAGGAGTCCAACATCAGCGGCAACCATGCCCGGGGCAACGGCGGCGGCATTTCCTCTGAAGAGAGCAATGTGCTGAACATCTCGGATTCCATCATCCAAAGCAACCAGGGCAACAACGGCGGCGGCATCCATGTGGGTGAGCGATTTGGAACAAGCGAGCCTTCTCAAGCCACCATCACTGGCACTCAGATCCTGGAAAATGAGAGCACTGGCAGCCAGGGCGGCGGCGTATATGTAGCCACCCAATCCACCGCAGCCCTCACAAACTGCGTCGTGGCAGGCAACAAAACCACCAGCATGGGCGGCGGCATCTGCGGCGGCCTGTGCGCCATCACGCTGGATAATGTTCAGGTGGAAAGCAACACCGTTACAGGCAACAATGGCATGGGCGGCGGCGTGTTCCTGCAAGGCAACCAAAACGGTGAGAGTTCTCTCACCCTGAAAAATGGCACCACCATTCAGAACAACTCCGCAGTTGGCTTCGGCGGCGGTATCTACCTGTGGGGTAAAATTTCACTCCGTTCTGACGGCACGGAGGATCGCAAGATCTCTATTGCCAACAATACGGCAGCCAACGGCGGCGGCATCTTTGCCACACCTTGGATTCTTTCTAACATGCCTAACAATCCTGACCTTGCACTGACGAACACTGACATTCTTAACAACAGCGCCACCAACGGCGGCGGCATGTATCTGTTGAACTCCGGGAATGCCTCCATTCAGGCAAAGCTTCAGAATTCGTCCATTGATAGCAACAAGGCCACCGGCTGGGGCGGCGGCATCTTCGCCTACGCAGGCGCAACGATCACGGCCAACCACACCTCCATCTCCAAGAATACCGCAGCCTCTGCAGGCGGCCTGCTCTTGTGGGAGGGCAGCTCTGCTGCGCTGAGCAATAACAGTGAGGTTTGCGGCAACACGGCCACAGACGGCGGCGGTGTGTATATGCTCTCCCATTCCACGCTGACCATGGAAAAAAGCTTGGCCAACGGCAACACCGCCACAAACAACGGCGGCGGCATTTATGCTGACAGCACCTCCACTTCTCAGCTGACCGGAGGTGATGTGTATAACAACCACGCAGGCACTGCAGGCGATGACCTGTATCTGCTGGGCACCGCCAACGGTACTACGATTCTGCGCGCAGTCGATACCAACTGGGTGTTGGACGCTTGCGGCCACAATATCGACGGCTGGTATCTGGATGGCAAGGATGCGCGCTGGAACGCTGACGCTGCCAACGCCGAAACCTATTATGTAACCAATCTGGAAAACCAGGTTGACGGCACCGCCATTGTGAAAAACGCTGACGGCACCTACACCCTCACCAGCCCCATCGCCCTCAAGGCAGCACACGGCCTTTACGGCTATACGGTGCGCTATCTGGAGAAGGACACCAATAAGGAGCTGCACGAGGCCAAGCGGGTGGAAAACCAGCCCCTTGGCACAGAGGTAACGGAATCTGCCGTGGATATTTCCGGCTACGATCAGGTTGCCCCCACGCAGGTTTCCATCACCCTTTCTGCAGACAGCGAAAAGAATGTGATCACCTTCTACTACACGCTTCACCGCAGCAGCGGCGGGAACAACTCTACGCCGGAGCCCGAGCAAAAGCCGGATCCCACGCCTACCCCCACTCCGGCGCCCCCGGTAGTTGTGCCCTCTACCCCTGCACCCACCACGCCTGTGCGGCGCATCACCCCCGCTGCACAGCCCACCCCTGCACCCACGGCAGCCCCCACGGCACAGCCTGCTGACAGCCAGCCCGCCAAGGCCGAAAGCGAGCCGGAAGTGATTGAAGACGAGGAAACGCCTTTGGCACCCATGGCCACAGGCGCATGGGCACTGGTGAACCTGATTTTGATGCTGCTCACCGTGCTGGCATCTCTGCTGCTTCTGCTGGGCTATCTGGGCAAGAAGAAGTACGCCAAGGAAGATGAATACGGCAACGCATTGCACGATGCAAACGGCAACGAGATCATCGATTACACCCGCAACAAGAAGGGCTTCTGGAGAGTCGCAAGCCTGATCCCCGCTATTGCAGCAGTGATCGCATTTGCACTCACCGAAAATATGCGCCTGCCTATGGTCATGACCGACCGCTGGACCCTGCTGATGGTGATCATCGCTGTGGTGCAGCTGATCGTGGCTGTGCTGTGCAAAAAGAAAAAGGAATCCGAAGAGGATGAGGACGAAGCCAACATCTGAACCCCTTAACGAATTGCTTTTTCTGCATAAGCGCCCATAACATCGGCGGCAGCGCCGAAAAATAAACAACGCCCGGCCGGGGCAGAGAGGAAGTTTTTCCTCTGCCCCGGCCGGGCGGTTTTTTAGTGGCGAAAATGCGAAAACGGTGCAGCTTTTTCTACTTCTCCCTTGGGGCCGTACACATGACTGTGCGGCAGTGGAACGCTCAACACCACCGCAATGCCTACCGAAAGTGCCAGCGCCACCTTAATCACCTCGGCCAACTTGGCTGAAAACAGCGCCATTTGCCCTGAAACGAAATAATAGGCTGTGTAATAAATGCCCGCGCCTGGCACCAACGGAAAAATGCCGCACAGCAAAAACACCGTGGCTGGGGCCCGGGCCTTTACGGCGTACCAGCGTGAAAGCAATGCCAAAGGCACGCTGGCCGCCAGCGTGGCACTCACGCAGCCCGCGCCCAGCGCCATGGCCAGCAGATACACCAGCCACCCAACACCGCCTACAGCGGCGCAGCGTATATAGTGCCGCTGCGGCACATGAAACAGCACCGCAAAGCATAGTGTGCCCAGCGAGGCGTACAGAGTAGACAGCAAAATATTCACAGCAGCGCCCTTCCCCATTCGATCAGCTTATAGCTCACAAACACCCCGCATGCCATTGCACCCGCGCTTAAAAATGCATCCGTTAGGCGAATGCTGCCCGAAAGATAATCGCCGTGCAAAAGATCCCGCACCGCACTGGTGAACGCTACGCCCGGCGTAAGCACCAGCAATGCCCCGATAATGGCAGCATCCGGCTGCACCGCAGCACACGCCGCAGCAATACTCTGCCCCAAAAGATACACCAATGCACTGCCCAAAAGCCGTGCGAAAATCGGTGCCATGCTGTGCCTTTCACTCCAGCCCTGAAAGCATCCCAGCGCCGATCCACACGCAGCAGCGGCAAGGCCATCGGCCAGAGTGCCGCCGAACATCATAGCAAAAAAAGCCGCACCTGCACCGCTGGCAGCCACCTGCGCCCATGGCGGTGAGGGAGGTATAGCGCGTATGAAGGCCACACGCATTTCGGCCTGCGTAATGTTTTCCACGCGCCCCTCGGCCATATCACGCGAAAGCGCATTCAGTTCCGTCACTCGCCCCAGATGCATTCCGCAGATCGGAATATGCCGCAGCGCCGAAAGCTCGTTGGTACCTGCCGTGGCAAAAATGCCATTGGCGATCACATATACGGTAAACTCACGCAGGTGCAGCGCATGCGCTATGATATACATGGTTTGCTGCACCCGAAACACCTCAGCGCCGTTCTCCATCAATGCTGCGCCGATTTCCATCACAAGTTCCAGTGCACGGCGCCGCTGCTCCGGGGTGGGATTTTGTGCAAACACGGCTCACTCCAAGCAGGACTCTGCCCTGTAGGCCTTGCCCTCTTTCATCACAAATGCACAGTCCAGCAGCGCCTTGGCATCGCTCATCAAATCGCGCTTCCACGCCGCAATATCCGCAATCTTTCCCACCTCCAGCGTGCCGATCTCATTTTGCAGGCCCAGAATCCCCGCGTTCACACGGGTGGCTGCTTCCAGTGCACGGAAGGGCTGCATTCCACTCTTCATCCACGCTTCATATTCATAGCCACTCTCATAATTTTGATGATTGGCTACAAAATCGGTGCCGTAACCAAGGCGGATATGGCTGCGGCAAATCACCTCACGCCCGGCCTGCAGCATATCTTTATACAATTCCAGCTTGCGGCGGAATTCGGGTTGTTTCAGCTTGATAGCCTCAGCATCATAATGCACGGCCTCCTCATATGGCGAAAAGGTAGGCACCAGATACAGCCCTTTTTCCTCCATGATGGCGGCGGTTTCCTCGTTCATCAGTGAGCCGTGCTCCATGCCGTCAATGCCAAACCGGATCATTTTTTGCATCAGTTCATTGGTATACACATGCGCTGTAACAGTTTTGCCCCACTCATGCGCAGTGCGGATGATGGACTGCAGCTCGGCATCGCTCAGCTGCTGCTGCATGGGGTTGTCGTTGGGGGTAAAAAATCCGCCCGTGGCCATGATCTTAATGAAATCGCTGCCATATTTGATCTGCTCGCGCACGGCCCCCGCAAAGAAATCCGGGCCGTTGCCCACGGTGCTTCTGTGCGCCTGCAGTTCGGCTGAAAGTGCAGGGTTTTTGCTGTATCCCTGTGAAAGATCGCCGTGGCTGCCAGGGCTGCATAAAAACATGGGTGCCGCCACAATGCGGCTGCCGGTAAGATATCCTTTTTCAATGCTGCGCTTGACATCCAGCACACCGTAGCCATTGCTTGTAATACCACCCACATGGCGCACAGTGGTAAAGCCGCGCGCCAGTGCCTTGCCCGCACAGCGAATGATGGCAATGGTTTTGGCTTCCTCGCTGCTGGCATACACTTCCTCACGCACAGTATGCCAGTCAAAAAAATCCATATGCATATGCGCATCGATCATGCCGGGGGTCACCTGATAACGGGTAAGATCCATGATCTCGGTGTCTTCGGGGCAGGGCACCTCGGTGCCAATGGCCTCAATTCGGCTGCCACGCACCAGAATACTCTGGTTTTCTTTCCATTCAGCGGTCACACCGTCATACAGGCGGCCACAGCGCAAAAGCTTGTATTGCTTTTCCATTTTCTTGTCCTTTCAAAAAAGGGGTCGCCGAAGGCTGATTTTTACAAAAGCCAACGGCGGCCCCACTGTGTCGGAATCGCTTTTTCGGCAGCTTTCGGGCGGGGCGCTGCCTGCGGCACTTCCGCATTTCACTTCATACAATCGAAGGTAAACTCTTTCGGTGGAGTTTCGCCCAGCAAATGCTGCACAAAGTAATCCAGCTTGCGCCGCATAAAATATAAATCACTCGGCACATTATGGTTGACACGAGGCAGCACCATCAGATCATAATCCCGGTTATGGCGCGTAAACTCATCGCACAGGCGGAAGGTTTGCCAAATGGTCACATTATCATCCATGCAGCCGCAGGCCAACAACAGCTTGCCGCGCAGCTTTTCTGCCAGCGCCGTAATATCACCATGGCGGTAAAGCTCTGGGTCATACGGGCCATAATAGCGCTCAGTCCACGAATTTTCGTACACACGCTGGTCATAGTTGCCCGAGGATGCCACGCCTACCTTATACAAATCCCCGTATTTGAGCAGGGCACTCACAGTGGCATAGCCGCCGCCCGAGTTTCCCCAAATACCAACGCGGTCCAGATCCATAAACGGGAACTGCTCTTTCATGCGGCGAAGCGCACCGGGGTGATCATCCAGCCCTGCGCAGCCATGAATGCGCCGATAGCTGAAATTGTGAAACGCCTTGCCGCGTCCGGGTGTGCCTCGCCCGTCTATGATCACGCCTACAAAGCCAAGCTGTGCGAATTCTTCCAATCCTCCAAACAGCTCACGATTCTGGGCATTGTCCCATGTAAAATCGCGCGGCACATTATAAAGCTGCGCACCACCGTATACATAGTCGATCACCGGGTAAAGCCGATTCGGATCAAAATCTGCCGGGCGCACCAAAATACCGCACAGCTCGGTTTTTCCGTCATCTGCCAGCACAGTAAAGCGCTCAGGCAAAATATATCCGCTCTTCATCAGCTCGGATGCGTCGGCTTGCTCCAGTTCACGCACAAGGCTTCCATCCAAGCGGCGCAGCACGGTGACTGGCGCTTTTTCCACACGCGACCATGTATCAACAAATGCGTTTTCCCCCATTGAGATCACATGGTTGCCATCCTCAGGGGTCAGCCGAACAAGGCCCGTGCCATCCAGTCCAATACAAAACAGGCTGTAATACAGTGGATCGCTGCACTGCGGCAGATTGTTGGCCATAAAATACAGCTTCCCGGATCTTTCATCCACCCGCACGATTTTTTGCACAATCATTTCCCGGTGCTCTTCGCCGAACAGATCCCCCATACACTCTCCGGCTTCATTATACCGATAGAAGTGTGCATATCCGCTGCGCTCGCTTTGCCAAACGGCCAGCTTTCGATCTGCCGTTACAAAGTTTGAAAACTGATAGCCGCCAAAGCCGTCCAGCAGATTAAAAGCACCCAGATTATGAAAGGTTTCTGCTTTTTCCTGCACACGCAGGCTGACAGCACCGGTAGCCGCATCCACAAAATACAGCCTGCCCTCGGTGCAGCTTCGGTCATACCAAGTACAGTAAAATCCACTGGAATCCTGCAGCCACTTAGCAAACGACTTTTCTGCGGTCATGAATACCGGCATCACATACGGCGGAATTTCCAACTTGCACAGCGTTCCTGCTTGCGTATCGCCCAAAAACAGCTCCGTGCAGGGCATTTCATCGTCGGCATCCACTGCAAACGGGCAGGAATATTCATGCACTACCGGGCGCAGATGCTCGGCATCTCCACCACAGCTTTGGATCACCGGCAAGGTTTTTACGCGGCGAAGATCAGAGCGGTAAGTGATAAAATATCGGCTGTCAGGGCTGAACAGTGCCAGCGGGCGCGGCACCATACCGGCCACCTTTTCGGTGATCTGGGTGTAGATATCCAAATATGTACCGTATTCACATTTTTCTGCGCCATCGGCTGTCAGGCGCTTTTCTCCTGAACGCCCCAGCAGCCACAGATCATGCTCGCGATTCACAAGCGCCCACGCCCCGTTGGGCGAAACGGTTTTTTCATCCAATGGAACGGCCTTGGGGGCCGAGGATACAGAAGAAAGCGTTTCTTTCCCTGTGCGGGTGTTTACCGTGACCAGTGTTTCCTGCACAACGCCGTTATTTTTGATCTGGCGTACATAACTTACAGTTTCCCCCTGCCAGTGCACTGTGGGCCTGCCGTTCAGCACAGCTGTTCGCGTGTGGGGCGTAAGCAGCTTTTGGGCAGCCTGATAGCGCTGCTCGATACTTTTTTCACTCATGTAAAACTTCCTTTTCTTACATAAACACGGTCGCTCCGGGGCCCAGCGGCAGATTAAACACCACCCATGCGATCATAAGCAGGATCCACGATGCCAGGAAGGTAAGAGCATAGGGCAGCATCAGTGCAATCAGCGATCCCATACCGAAATCTTTGTCATACTTTTTGGCCATGCCCAGCGCAATGGGAATGTAGGGATAAATGGGGGTAATAGCATTGGTGCAGCTGTCACCGATGCGGTAGATCACCTGTGCAAAGGCGGGGCTGTAGCCGAGTGTCATCATCATGGGTACCAGAATGGGCGCAAAGATATACCACTTGGCGCTGCCCGAAGTCATAAACAGGTTCACCACGCAGCACAGCAGAATAAAGAAAATGATCATGGGCAGTCCGGTAAAGCCTGCGGCCTGCAGCAGCTCGGCGCTGTTGACAGCAATAATCATGCCCAGATTGGTATAAGCGAACATATCAATAAACTGTGCAATCACAAACACCAGCACGATATAGCCGGTCAGGCTGGTCAGACTTTCAGCCATATAGGCAGGCACATCATCGGCTTTTTTCAGTGTTCCGGCTACAACGCCGTACACCACGCCCACCAGAATGAAGAAAATGATCAGAATGGGTACAAGGCCTTTGATCAAAGTGCCGTTGAGCACGGTACCGTCATCGCCGCGCATCATGCCATTTTTCGGAATTGTCAGGGCCGCAAACAGAGCAATATAGGCCAGTGTAAAAATACCGGCAGCCTTCAGGCCCTTGCTTTCTGCTGCAGAAATGTCCGATTCCTTTTCGGCGGTGGGGCCTTTATACTCACCTAAGCGCGGCACAATAAAAACCTTGTTGGTCCACACGCCCACCACCGTGAGCATAAAAGTGGAAACAATCATAAAATACCAGTTGCAGGTAGGGTTTACCACAAAGTTGGGATCCATCAGTTTAGCGGTACTGTCGGTAACACCGCTCAGCAGCACATCGGTACCTGCGGGGATCAAACTGGCAGTAAAGCCAGCGTTGGTGGCGGCGTAACCAGCCAGCAGACCCGCAATGGGGTGCATTCCCACTGCAGCAAATGCAGCCGCAGCCAGACTGGGCACCACAATGATAGAAGCCTCCGAGGCGATACTGCCGTTGATGCCCAGAAACAGCACCGTGGCCGTGAGCGCCCACATGGGAACCCCCAAAATGGCCTTGCGCATGGCAGTATTTAAAAGGCCCACTCGTTCCGAAAAGCCAATTGCCATCTGCATGGCCAGCACCAGCCCCAGCGGCGTAAAGGTTTGAAAGTTGGAAAGCAGATTCGTGAGCAGCCATTTGATGCCGTTCTGGCTCAAAAGATTTTGCACCATCACAGTATCGCCGGTGGTGGGGTTGATCACACTGGTTCCTTTCAGCGACAAAATGCAGCTGATCACCGCAAGGATCAGGCACAACCACAGAAACAGAATGTATGGATGCGGCAGCTTGTTGCCAACACGCTCGATAAAATCGAGCACACCGCCTTTTTTTCGTGTTTTCTCGCTCATGGAAATTCCTCCTCTTTTCTTTTATGGTTCCAGCACACACCTGTCGATATGCTCTCCAGGCGATGCAGTCCGGGATTGGTCAAAACCTTTCTTAGACCATGGTTTAATTATACAAGTTCCGTATTTGTTCGTCAATGGAGCCCAAAAACTCTGCATAATAAAAAGCCTGCCCACCCCCGAAGTTTCAGGGTGGACAGACTTTGCATTTTCTTGATTATAAAACAAAAGCTTATTGCGAAAATTGCTTTTTCCTCTGCATCGTTTTCAGGCCAGATATCCCGTCAGGCAGCGCTGCATACGGCGCACCCCCACAGCAGGCAGCGAATAAGCGCCCTCCTTCAGGCACCAGTCGATCAGCTGGCCGCGTTCCAGACTGATGATATCCTGCACCACTTCCTCGCAGGGCACCTCGGCGCTCATTTGGCCTGCGCGCTGGCCCTCGGCCACAATGCGCCGCAAAATGCAGGCATAGCTGCGGGTGTCGCCCCAGAAATCGATGTGGGTGTTTTTTTCCAGCTGCGAAAGATACAAGTTGGTCAGCAGATCTGCCCCCACCCGCTCGCTCAGGTATTCCAGAATCTGCCGGTGAATGAGCAGGATCTTTTCCGGTGCCGGGCAGGTGGGGTCGATCGCGGCGGCAATGGCTTCATATTGCCGATCAAAGGCTTCATACAGGGTGTCCAGCAGCTCGGCCTTGGCGTGAAAATAATAATAAAACCGCCCCTTGCTGCAGGCAGCGCTTTGCAGAATATCCTCCAGCGTTACATTTTTATATCCGCGCTCACGAAATAAACCCCACGCTGCGTTTAAGATCAGCTCGCGCTGGCGCTGTTCGTTCTGCTGGTTTTTGGTTCTCATCGGCCGCCCTCCCGCCATTTTTGTATGCTTGCATTTCCACTATAGCACAGTTATTGTGTGCAGGGCAAGATAAGTTTTTTTCGGGCGGCTGCAAAAAGAAACAACAGTGAATCAGATAGCACACCCTGCACATTGTTATGCAGCACAACATTGGCAAGCCTGCAGCCATCGATATGTGCGCTTTCCCCGCAGACAGCGAGGCATCTTCCGGATCTTCGGCAAATGCCTCGCTGTCTTTAATATTTTTATTATTTCTGCGTATAATTTTCTCCCTGGCCTGTGGGCATACGCAATAGAATATCCTTATTTTTTCCACCACGCAGCACCGCAGCTTCTGCAGCGCTTTCTCCCCGATTTAAGCCCACAGGCCACCGCGCTTTCGCTGGCGCAGATCAGCCGCCTGCCGCTGTGCCTGAATCTTCCGGGCAGCACCCTGAGCGAAGTTTTGGCCCGCTGCGCCGCAGCGAGGCTGTTTTATAAACGCACTAAAATAAAAGAAAAAGTCGCGCCCGCTCAAGATCAGCCTTCTTGAGCGGGCGCTTATGGTATGGAGAGATTTGCCGCTTTCGCGGTGGTAATAGCGAATAGTTTTTATTCTTTACCAGCACTTTTGCTCTTTTTTTGCTTTTTCAGTGAAGATACCACCATAAAAATTGAAAGTACAAATAGCACCAGACAAATGGGGCTTGTAAGTGGCATATAGCTGCCATCATTTGCTACCAGCATACGGCGCAGGTTTTCTTCCGCCATGGGGCCCAAAATCAGTGCCAGCAAAATGGGGGCTACCGGTAGCTTTACCTTTTGCATAAGATAGCCGATCACGCCAAACGCGAGTGTAGTCCATACATCAAACACATTGTTTCGCAGTGAGAACGATCCCACCATGCACAAAACAAAAATTATTGGCACCAATGTATTTTTGTCAATTGATATGACCTTAGTAAATATCGGCAAACCTGCCGTAGCCACTAAAAACATAAAAATGTTTGCTACAAACATCGCAGCAAAAATCAAATATACTACATTCTGGTGGTCACGATACAAAAGTGGTCCTGGGGTAAGCCCTTGAATCATCAATGCGCCAATCAGCACAGCTGTAACTGGGTCACCGGGGACACCCAAAGAAAGCATGGGGATCATGGCACCGCCGCCGACAGCATTATTTGCCGATTCCGGTGCTGCCACACCTTCAATACAGCCTTTACCAAATTCATCCGAATGCCTGCTTGAGCGCTTTGCTTCACCATAGGCCACAAAACAGGCAATATCTGAACCTGCTCCGGGAATGCATCCAATAAAGGTGCCTAAAATACCTGATTTTACAATGTGCCATAAACAGCGCTTGATATCCGCCAGCGGGCTGATCAAGCGTTCCAGTTTGCTTTTTACATTCGCCGTACGTTCAATCGTTTCAATGCTTACTAAACATTCCGATACTGCAAACAAACCGATCAGAACCGGTACCAGTTCCAGCCCGCTAAACAGATTCATTGATCCAAAAGTAAATCTGGGATATCCGTCCATTGGGTCCAATCCAATACAGCACAATATAAGCCCCAGTCCTGCTGAAATAAAGCCCTTTAACAGGCTTTCGCCTGAAATGCTCACAATTACCGAAAGGCCGAACAGTGCAATCACGGCAAACTCAGCTGAAGTAAATTTTAACGCAATTTTGCTCATAGCCGGGGCCGCTACGATCATTACGATCACACCAATCAAGCCGCCAATGGTTGATGCCAGCACCGACATGCTCAATGCACGCCCAGCCTGCCCTTTTTTTGCCATGGCATAGCCATCTAGTACCGTAGCCGCTGCAGCCGGAGTTCCCGGTGTATTCAGCAGAATTGCTGAAATGGAACCACCATATACGGCAGAACAGTAAATGCCCATCAACATTGGCAGCCCATATTCCATATCCATGCTATAGGTAAACGGCACCATTAACGCTACGCCCATAGTTGCAGTAAGCCCAGGCAATGCTCCTACTACGATGCCCGCCGCCACCGATACAAAAATCAATATTAGGCATTTAGGGTCGGTAATCAGGCTTGCCATGGAGCTGAAAAATAAAGATATATTTGTCATTTTCTTCTCCTCTCTTACAGCAAGCCTCTCAGCAGTCCTGCCGGAAGCTTTGCCCCCAGCAAGTTTGCAAAAATCATGTAAATCACAATGCCCGTCAGTAAACTCACTATTGCCATTTTTGCGTACTTACGGTTCTGAAGCAGCAGCATACAGGTAAAGCTGAACCAAATCGTATCCATCACAAAGCCCAGCGGTTTAAACAAAAAGCAATATGCCACAAAAATCAAAACACCCACAGCAGCACGCTTTATGCCCGGTGTAATCGTAAGTACTTCCTGCAATCCCGCTGCCTTGCCCATCAAAGTAAGCACGATCAGCAAAATACACATAGCCACCATAAAAGCGGCCATCAATGTGGGAAAGTACGCTGCGCCTGGGTCAACCGCACTGCGATTTTCCGGAAACCCCGCCGCTGTAATGGTCACATAAGCACTCAGCAGTATTCCTATCACGCCTACTGCCAAATTTGCCTTCTTCATATTTGCTTCCTTTTCCTTTTAAAAAATGTGCAGCCACAGCCATTGTGCTGCGGCTGCACATTTCAGATCAGATTTTGTTTTTTTATAGCTTTACTGTGCCAATCCCAAGTCTTTCATAAGCGATGTTACGGTCGTTAAATCATCCGCCAAAAAGGCTTCCCAATCGGCATGGTTCAGATACGCAGGAACCATACCTGCATTCTTGCAGTAGGTTTGATATGCATCCGAGTTATATGCATCCGTCAGCAGGGCCTCCCAAGCGGCCTTAACATCATCAGGCACATCGTTGGGGCAGAACATTCCCTGGAACGAACCGCCCACACAATCATATCCTTGCTCCTTGCAAGTAGGATATTCGCTGTAGTCTTCCAGGCGCTCGTCAGTCATAATGCCCAAAATGCGCATATCACCGCTTTGCACATAGGCATGTGAAACCGAAAGTTCTGTAGTGGTCACATCAATCTCACCGGCCAGCATAGCGGTTGCTGCCGAAGAAGCTCCGTCGTAAGGAACCGTAGTCATTTCAATATCTGCTGCCTTCATAAACTTTGCAGCGCAAATATGCCAAATTGAGCCGGTTCCAACTGTGCCTACTTTCAGCTTGCCGGGGTTTTCCTTAGCGTAGCTTACCAGGTCATCCAATGTTTCAAACGGAGAATCTGCAGGAACCGCTACTACGCTGGGCAATGTGCACAAGCGAATCAGCGGATACATATCTTCATAGGTAAATGTTACAAGCCCCTGCGGAGGCAGTGTGTTCAGCTCTGCCGTAATAATGCCAATGGTATTGCCATCCGGATCCGCATTCATGATTGCTGAAAATCCCACTGCTCCGCTGCCGCCGGTCTGGTTAGAAACCGTGACTGTCTGCCCTGTCAGCTCGCCTACAACAGCGCCTATCTGGCGTGCATTGCCGTCAGCACCGCCACCTGCTGCCCAAGGACAGATAAACTCGATAGACTTTTTAAATATAGAAGCATAATCTTCTGAGGCGATAGCAGCTCCAACATCAGCTGCTTGGTTTGCACCAGAATTTGCTGCTGCCGCCGAAGGCGCAGCACTGCTGGCAGCACTTTGACCACATCCCACTGCCGACAGAGCCAATGCACCGGCCAGCACCAGTCCTACAGCCTTTTTTACGCTGATCTTCTTCATCGTCTATTCTCCTTTTCTTTTACCGGCTGATGATAATCCGCCGAAGATTTTTCGCTGCATATGCAGCAGCGTTTTTGTTGCCTTCATCATACTCTTTCACCCTGCCAAGGGTCAATTATCAGAATTTTTGCATATAATTTTCTTTTGCACAGATCTTTTTTATCAAGCAAAAAATGCGTGTTTTTCTTTTTCTGATTCCCGTTTTTTTCTCTCATTTTTCTACTTTTTTACTTATAATTTGCTATAAAGTACCGGTATGCTCCCTATTTCCCCGGTAAAATAATAATAGTCCCGTTTCTGCGCTTCACAATCACCTTTCTGTGTTATAATTTGTATATAAATAATTAAACATTCATAAACGGAGGGCTTTTATGAAGGCACATGCTCGCTTTCTGCCATTGCGGCGGTCTTTATATGGCCAGCTTACTTTTACTTTTTTGGGTTTTGCCGCATTGTTTCTTTTGCTTTGGGGCAGTTACGACCTTTATCGCAGCAGCCAATCTATGGAGCAGCAAATTTTGGATTCCAGCACAGAACTGGTAAGCCAAGCCGATGGAACACTTTCACGCAGCATGAACAACTTAAGTGTTATGCTTAACAGTACCTTGATGAGTTCTGATGTAGTACGCTTGGCGATTTCCCCCGATCTGCGCGAATTTGAAAATATGAAAGCTGTAACTACGGCTTTGCAAAATGCCGTAGCGGCTTCTCCCCTGATCGACTCCGCTTTTTTATACTCTCCTCGGGCTGACCTGGGCCTTTCGTCTGACTATACGCTTACCAATTATCAAGATTACTCTTATGCTGCTGTATTAGCTCGTTTTCAAACCCGGAAAAGTAAACTGACTCCTTATATTTTTAATGATTTTGTCACTTATTTTTACACCGAAAATAATGATATCTATCTGATTCAGGCTTTTTCCGATATACGCAGTGACCGCTGTTCATGCTATATCTTATTTTATCTGGATTCTTCTCAGCTTTTACAGTTAATCAATTCCACATCCGACGATTCTTTGCGCTTTTACAACAATGCCGGGCAGCGCATGTTTGCTCCCTCGGATCAAGGCTCCGATTCCGAGCTTTTAAAAACAATTTCACAATATTCTCAAAACAACGGATCTTTTCTTTATGAGTTAGACGGCGGGCTCAGCTGTCATGTAGTGTGGCGGCGAACCCCCTATCTTGACTGGGTCTGCCTTTATATGACACGCCCTGTCAGTACATTGGTGGCCCGCTATCTCTATTCTGATGCCCTTATGCTTGTTGCTGGCGGAATTTTAGGCTTGTCTATCCTTCTCATGGCGTTCTTTTCTGCACGCCGCATCAGCCAGCCATTCACACTGCTGGTGCAAAAGCTAAATGCCAGCGGTCAAACTTGTGAAGGCTCGCAGAGTGAATGGGAATACCTTGATTCTACCTATTCTCATCTTTTGTCTCAAAAGAAAGAACTTGAGCATTATCTTCCCTTAGCTTCTGATGTTATTCATGAACAATTATTTCAAATGCTGTTAAATGGAGATTCTCCGGATCCGGTTAAAATGAGCCGACAATTACAGTTGATTGGCAGCCGCTTTGTCTGGAGCGATCCTTGCCAGGTGATTTTATACCAGATACAATTATCTGAAAACCATCAAGGCGATTCACTGGCACAGGCTCTGGCTGAACTTACTTTGCGAAATAAGCTGGAGCAGCTTCCGGTTTTTCAATGTCTTAGTTCTTATTTTACGCATACAGAAGAAAATACCTTGTGCTTAATTTGCCAGTTTTCCTCTCAGCAGCAAAATGATCAGATTCACCTTGTTCAGCGTTCTTTACAAGAATTCAAGCCAGAAAACGGCATTGTATTCTGGGGTTTTGGTAGTATCGTACCGAATCTTTCCACTCTTTCCGACTCTTTGGCCGATGCACATAACGCATTATATTTTTATGCCTGCAGCGATCCTTACCTATCCAGCAGCGCTGAGTCTTTTCAGAATGAAGTTCGTACACACTACATTGCTGCATTCCGAAATCTTCTTGACAGTGCTCAACACGAAAATACTTCTGATGCCGAAAACGGCTTTCGTCAGCTTCTTGCCCAGATTGATCACGACATTACTGACTCAGCTTTAACACGCAGCCTGTGTGAGATCTTATTGGAAATGCTTCAAAGTCGCTTACAGAGTCTTAATATCTCATGGAACAGTTTTTCTCTGCGAGATTACTCTGACGATGTGTTGATTTCCGAAACGAAGCACTTATGCTCCAGCGGATTACACTTATTGCACACGCAAGTAAGCTCCAAACGGGAACAGTATGTATTGCTTGCCCAGGAGCATATTCGCAGTCACTATACCGATGCCAGTCTGAGTTTGGAAAGCACTGCCGAGCATATTGGAATCAACACCGCCTATTTAAGCCGTATTTTCAAATCGACCACCGGTGAAAACTTCATCACCTATTTGAACACCTGCCGTGTTGAAAACGCTTGTCGACTTTTAACATCTACTGATCTGCCTGCACAGGAAGTTGGTTTTTTAACTGGTTTTTGCAGTGCCGCTACTTTCTTCCGTGTATTTAAAAAGCATACAGGCATGACTCCGATTCAGTACCGAAAAAGTGCGCAGGAGGATTCTTTATGAAAAAAGCAATGAAAACTCTGTGCCTTGCTGTCATTTTTGTTCTTTTCTTGAATAGCTGTACCGCAAACCCTGCCTCCAGTTTTTCTTCACAGGAAGCCCCATCTTCTTCCGCCCCTGTTCCCCCAAAAACTGTTTTAGTTTTGGGCTTATCAGGTGCTGAAACTTCTTTAAACTATCGCTGGGCAGAACTTTTTCGCGATGAAGTCAATAAGTTGAGCAATGGCAGTCTGCAAATCAGTTTATATGGCAATGGGGTTTTAGGCAGTGATCTTGAAGTTTCCCGTGACTGTCAATATGGTACTGTAGATATACAAATTGCCAGCGCCGGTTCCCTTTATACTATCCTGCCTGTTCTTTCTGTTTTTGATATTCCTTTTTTATTTAAAGATCTCGCTTCAGCACGGGCAACTTTACAACAGCCTTTATTGCAAGAAGAACTCGCATCTGCTTTCACACAAAACGGTATGGTTCTGCTTGGCATAACCGACCAAGGGTTTCGCAATTTAAGTCTCAGCGTGCCTATTTCTTCTTTACAGGATTTCTCTTCCATAACCATTCGCTGTATGTACAATCAAAATCATACATCTTTTTGGCACTCGCTCGGCTTTGAAACCGTTTCTATGGATATTGCTGATGTTTATCTTGCTCTTCAAAAGGGTGGTGTACAAGCTGAAGAAAATACCTATGATCAAATTTATACAAACAAATTTTATGAACTGCAAAAATATATGACTGACAGTCAGCATTTGCTGGATGTCAAACTTATAATCTTCAGCAAAATCAGCTGGGACAGCCTTTCGCTTTCCGAACAGCAGATTCTGCAAGAGGCCGAGCGCTCCTGCCGTGATGAATTTGCCGCTATTGTTGATTCTGCCAATTCACAAGCTCTTAAAGCTATGCAGCATGAAGGTATAAAGTTAATTCCTTTTGATTCTATTCCAGGTTTGCGGGAACAATGCCGTGCTTTGGCTCAGCCTGCAGCACTTCTTGCCATGCAGGATCAGCTTGATCCCACCTTGGCTTCGCTTTGGATTCCAAATGAAAGCTGATAAAGCAACACGCCCCCGCCGAAATACCCGGCAGGGGCGTGTTGCTTCTATCGTACAAAATTCGTCATGATCCACGGCTCTTTGGCGGGCTGCGGATCGCTTTGCAGCCCTGCCAGCACCCAGGCCATCTGGTCACCCAAGGTGCGCATAGTCTGCATTCCTTCCAGATCCTGTCGGCACTCTTCGGGCGTGGTGCCGTGTACGGCGTTCCAGTACTGGCTGGAAACCAGCGGCATGCGGTTCATGGTAAAGTATTTGTTCAGCCGGTCAAACGCAGCGCTCGCGCCGCCGCGGCGGCAGTTGATCACCACCGCAGCGGGTTTTCCTGCAAAGCTTCCGCACCGCTGATCGCACTGAAACACGCGGTCCAGCACAGCACACAGGGCGCCGTTTGGCCCCGCATAATAGGTGGGGCTGCCCACGATCACGCCGTCGCATTCGCGGAATTTTTGCAAAAGGGCATTGGCAATATCATCCTCAAACACGCACACATGGCTTTCCCGGCAGCGGCGGCAGCTGATGCATCCGCGTATCGGCGCAGTTCCCAGTTGAAAAAGCTCCCACGAAACGCCATGCTTTTCCAGCGCGCCTGCCACCTCCATCAAATCGGTATACACACAGCCCTCTGCATGGGGGCTTCCGTTTACCAGCAGTACCTTCTTCATAGGGCTTTTAGCCTCTCCGGTGTGAAAAACAGCAATTTTTCTTTGCGGAGCAGGCTTCCTCCAATCCTTTTTCTTTCAGTATGCAGCAGAGCCTGCTTTTTTGTCAATGATTTTTCTTGCAAGCTCATGGGGCAGCCGGTGATGTTTACGGCTCCTCCTCACGGTTTTTATCAAGTTTTATTGGGCCTTCCGGGTTTTCCACATTTTGCCGCTTGTTTGTGGAAAACGCTTGGCTGCTCACCGTTTTCACAGCACCATCAGCAGCGTGCCCGCTGTGATCAGCACACAGCCAATCAGGCTTTTGGTGCTGAAGGGCTCGCGCAGGATCAAAAACGCCAGCGCCAGCGTGATGACCACGCTCATTTTATCAATGGGAACCACCTTCGAGGCTGCGCCGGTTTGCAGCGCATGGTAATAGCACAGCCAGCTTGCGCCGGTGGCAAGGCCGGATAAAATCAAAAACAGCCAACTTCGGTGCGTAATTTCGCCAATGCCGCTTTGCGTTCCCGTAAAAAACACCATGCCCCAGCTCATCACCAGCACCACAGCCGTGCGAATGGCCGTAGCCAGTGTGGAATTTACCCCCTCAATGCCGATTTTGGCCAAAATAGAGGTCAGCGCCGCAAACACCGCCGAGCCGATTGCAAAACACCACCACACAAAACCATCTCCTTCCTGTTTTACTGTAGCATCATTCCTGCCGGATTGCAAGATTTCCCCCCGCTATGCCCTTTGCCCGCAAAGCTGCGGCGGCAGATTCTTAGGCTTATAGGCATGGCAAACGCGGGCAGGGCAAGCCCTGCCCCTACTATGAAATCACGAAATAGCGCTTATAATTATACGCATCTCTCTCGGTTCATTGTAGGGGTGGGGCTCTGCTCCACCCGAAGAGCCTTGCGGCACCACAAGGTCTTAGCGGGCGAGCAATGTGTACAGTGTAGTAACATGGTATACAGGTGAGTAAAG
>ERZ1034901.144-NODE-144-length-56263-cov-53.225715_pt1 | contig 56263 bp, 88 predicted proteins | sample MGYA00520628_ERZ1034901 | MGnify/ENA primary metagenome ERZ1034901 (study PRJEB33766, sample SAMN09781783) | gut metagenome | biome: gut microbiome | host: Homo sapiens | place: Madagascar | study: EMG produced TPA metagenomics assembly of the PRJNA485056 data...
GCTGCCGTTATAATAGTAGTTATCTTCTCTGTTCATTTTTTACCTTGCTGTATCTCATCGCGTATATCAGGCAAGCGTAATTAGCAAGGTCTCCACACTTTTCAAGCCACTCTTCAAGCGAGTGCTTGTCCGGATCTTTCACCATCTTGCTTATGCTTGCTATGTGCTTTGCCACATAAGCCCATGCCGCCTTTTCCTTATGGCAGCCGATCACGCTTGCTCCGACCGTGAAGTTATAGAACCTGTCCTCGTCAGTAGAGTAAGCCTCGTTCTTGCTGAGCAACAAACTGTCCATGTGCTCTAAAAATTCCTCGACAGCTATGTCAAAAGCAGCAAGCTCGCTAAGTTCTTCGCCCGGTATATCTATATTGCATGCTGTCTCCATCACTTCATGCAGGTCGTTCATCTGCTCATTCATATAATCTGTGCTACTTTTCATTCAGTTCGCCATACCTTTCTATTATCTGTTCGCCTACGGACACCACCGTTTTCTCCATGCTCTCAACAGCAGCGATGAGCTGCTTCAAGTCCTTTATGTCGTCTCTTGCGAGCGTCTTTTTAGGCAGACACCTTAGCGCATCGCTGAGATGAGGATAGTATCCGAGGCTGTCGCTTTCTATCGTTTCAAAAGGGTTGTCTTTTCTTGGCTTTATCTTGGTCAGCCACCAGCTGTAGTTATCTCCGTTCAGTACGAATTCCGTAGGTAGTAATGGTACTTTCATTTATATCTATCTCCTTATTTTATTCGCCGTCAGTAGCTACTACGTTAGCTCCCTTAACAGTCACCCAGCCATGCTGCAATCTTGCGTCAGCAATTTCTTTATCAATGAGAGGCTGAGTAATAGAGTTCGCTATGATCTGATTAGCTTTAGCCTCAGCCTCTGCTTCTATGATTTTAGTCTCGGCTTCTACTTTCTTGGTCTGCTGTTCAGCTTCAGCCTGCTCTTTCTTCTGTAATGCCTTGACACGTGCGTCTATTGCTTCTTTTAGCTGGTCGTCAGGGTGTACGTCCACAATTGACGCGTCCATGACTTCAATTCCGTAGGCTGTCTTAAACGAGTTATTAAGTACTTCGGTTATTTTATTATTTATCTCACTTCTGTTTCCGGAGTAGATGTCCATCATGGAGTAATCCGTTGTTACTTCCGAAATCTTCGATTTCAGTACAGCCTTTACACGATTCTCCACAATATCTTGCCCATCCATTCCGCGGAACTTACTGTAGGTTTTAACCAATGTCTCAGGCAGAAATCTGTATGACATCTGAAAGCTTATTGCGATAGACGCATCATCAGCCGTAGACACCTTAAACGACTCATCACCCTCCGAACCGTTTCTATCGTCTTTTGTAAGTAAGAGCTGTTCGTTACTTACAGTAAATTCTTTTACTTTTTTAGTAGGGGCAACAACGTGCCAGCCCTGAGTAAGCGTTTCTTCTTGTACGCCGCCATTCATTGAATACACAACGCCTTCATAGCCTACTGGAATACGCTCGGTGCATATTATCCCACCGACTAAAATACCAGCAATAGCTACACCCGTTAAAACCCCACCTATCTTTCCTGCACTCATTACCTTTCCTCCTTGTCTTCATTGTTTAAATTTTCAGCTACTCGTTCTTTGATTGCTGTTGCTATGGACCCTATTATGGCAAAAGCATTTGATGCAGATATCCACACCGCTATCGCTATAATCACCAGCAATAACCAAAATACTACGTTCATGGAATCGACCCCCTCCTAATCCTTTTTGAAGTATGCTCCGACCCAGCCGTCAGCTGCCATCGGCAGACCCTTGGCCCATTTAGGTACTTCGCTCATCAGTGCGTATACTTTTTCGAGAGCTTCGTCCGCATCGCCTCCGCCGTAGTCTATGACTACTTCGTCATGGATGTGGAACAGTATCTCAAAGCCGTTGGCTTCAAGGCGTTCTATCGACTCAGCGAGCAGATCTCTTGCCACGCTCTGGGTACAGTTCTCCGCAATTTTTCCAGAATATGTCTCCTGCTTTTCCCATTTGCCCGTGACCTGATTCTTGCCATAAAAGCCTATCGACTCGTTGCCGAATCGGTTCACCGTCATGTGTGGCTCACAGTAGTAGATAGACCTTTTATTCGGCAATTCGAGCTGCAGGTATGTTATGCCTCCGCTCGACACAAGATGTGAGCGTATGCGTCCGTTGATCGTATGGCTCGTACCTGACTTTATAGTGTCTATGCATGCTCTTTCGAGCTTTGACCAAAACGCCACTATATGAGGGTTCGCTGCTCGCCACTGCTTCACAAGACCGGGCTTCATGTCGTCAGGTATCTCATGGTTAAAATCCATCGCTGTCAGAGCTGCGACGCCGCCGCCATATGAACAGGCAAGTTGCGCGACTTTACCCTGCTGCCTGAGCTTGTACAGCTCAGTACCTTTCTTTATCTGTTCTTTAGGTACGCCGAACATCTGTGACGCCGTAGCCTCATATATCTTCCCGGCTCCTCTGAACTCTTCGAGCACCCACTCTTCACCGGCGAGCCAGCCTATGACTCTCGCTTCTATAGCCGAGAAATCCGCATCGAGCAACACGTTGCCCGGAGAGGGTATGAACGCAGTGCGTATGAGCTGCGACAGCGTATCAGACACACTATCGTATAGCATCTCCATTCCAGTTGAGTTATGTTGTTTTACTAAGGCTCTTGCTGTATCTATATCTTTTAAATAGGTACGAGGGAGATTTTGCAATTGTACTCCACGCCCAGCATACCGGCCCGTGGTGCTTGCGCCATAAAATTGCAACAGTCCTCTTATGCGGTCGTCCTTACATAAGTAATCGAGGATCTTGTTGTACTTCTTGATAGACGTCTTGCTGACCTCTTTTTTAAGCTCTAACGCCTCTCTCACCTCTTCAGGAAGATCGTCTTTTTTGAGCGTGTCAGCGACCGTAGCTTTCTGCATGTTCGGCATGTCTACGCCGTGCTGTGTTACCCAGCTCAGCAGCTGCGTATTGCTCGCCGGATTCGCAAGACCTGTAAGCTGTTTGAACTCAGTCATCTGATCTTTTCTCACGTCCTCGTCTATGGCAAGAGCGCCGTAAACAAGGTCTGTGTCTACATAAACGCCGCGGCTGTTTATCTTGAGATCAGTAAACCACTGTTCCCATATGAAATCAGGCACGGGTATGCCCCTGAGCTTCATATAAATATTTGTTTCAGCCACAACGTCCATACGGTTGTATTCTTTATAGAGCTTCCATTTTTCAGGATCGTGATGAGACAGGTTCCTCGTCCTGCCGCCGTTCGTTTTCGTCGCTTTCACAGGGCATGAGAAGTAGCGTATCAAAGCCTTGCCTGTAGCGAGCTTCTGCTTGTCCTCAGGCAGGCCCACCGCTTTACCCACCATATCGAGGTTGCCTGCGTAGCCGAGATAGTAGGCATGTATCATCGTGCAATGCCACTGTCTCGCCCAGGCGAGCTGTTCTTTTCTCGTCAGCTTGAAATACCTCGACAGCGTGATCCACTCGAACGCCGCGTTGAAAGCGTGTTTTCTTACCGTAGGGTCGAACAGCATCATGACTATCTCCATAGGTATGTTTTCTCCGCAAGCCAGGTCTATGACCTCAGGCTCCCCAAAATCAACGGAGTAACCGAAGAGGAGGACTTCAAAGTCCTCGCTCTCCGCATACTTATAAGCGCCGCAATCGGCTAAGTTCACGCTGCTGTAGGTCTCCACGTCTACAGATAAGTGTCTCATGTTACATACCGAACGGGTTATCCATAACCTCTACGTTAGGCTCCTCTTCAAGGCCCGCGAAGTCTGACTCAGCTGTAGTGGCTCCGCCTAAAGGCTCTCCGTCTCTTGTCTTAAGCACGTTGCCGAGGATGAAAGTGAGGCCCTTATTGCCTGCCGTGTTATAAGCGAATATGTTGAATGTCGCTCTGACGTAGCAGCCTGCGTACACTTCGACCTCGGTAAGGTCAGGACCCTTGATAGCATAGACGCTTCTGACCTGAGGCTTTCTCTTGCCCTTAAGTCTTATGATCCAGTGACCCTTGCACTCGTCACCTCTCGGAGTGCCGTCCTTTTTAGGGGCATCGCCGTCATAGAGCTTTACAGGTACAGGGTTAGGCTTCGCGCCCTTCCAGTCTCCTGCGACAGCTTCCGCTATCACAAAGTCACATGACTTCTTGATATCGTCAAAGCAAGCTGTAGCTGTCTTAGGGAGTAACAGCTCGCAGCCGTATGTCCACTCGTCCTCAGGGGCATCAGGTCTGCCATAAGGCGCGACCTTTTTAAACAGGTTAGGATAGCTGAGTCTGCATTCCGCAGTGAGTATAGCGTTTGGTTTATTGTTATGCATATAGTACCTCCTTATGCTTCTATGTCTTTAAAATCTTCTGATGCCTGATCCATAGCCGGGCGCTTGTCGCTCTCCGGGGCGAGAGTAGGCTTGCCCGCCGGCTTGTCGATGTAGCTACTGCAGATCTCGTTAAAACGTTTCTTGCCTACGAGCTTTTCAAGCGCTGAGAGAGACAGCGGCTTGCGCTCATACAGCAGGGCTTCGTCAAAGCCCTCTTTCTTAACGGCCTCGAACGCGCCGTCCATGTCGTTGAATACTCTTATGCTGCGGCCCTCGACTATCTTCCAGCCTGCTACAGGCTCGCCGCCCAGTATCTTTGCGAATACGTATTCTTCGACATCAGTAATGTAATTCTTGATAGAGCCTAATCTTTCGAGTATATGACCCACCTCGTCATCACTCAGGGTATCAGGGGAACGGTACTCCTGAGTGGTGATGTCCTTAAAGTCATCCTCTATAGATGTGTAATATCCGGCTCTCTCACGGCAGGTAGCCTTTATAGGACAGAACCTACACCAACTACCCTGCTTGAATGTAGAGCCTTCTCCTGTGAAGGCAGCTTTGGCAGCAGGTCTCACTATGTCATCGGCCCATTTATCGAGTTCGTCCATCGTCATCTCGTCAAAGCTCACGGAGTCGAGCCTCGGCTGAAATATGGTCATACGGACTTTTTCAAAATTGCCGTAGATAAGCGAATACTTAGCCGCCGCACCTAAAGCGTAAAGGCGCATCTGCGGATTGCCGGGCGCGTACTTCGGTACGCCTTTGCCATGCTTGTAATCCACTATCTCCACGCACAGCTCGTTCGTCTCGCGGTCTGTTCCGATTATGACTGCATCCGATGTGCCAAAGCCTTCAGGTGCTATGTGCGAGTAGTCCACTCTCACCTCGAAGTCAACGAACGGATCTAAGTAATGACCCATGCGTTCAAGTATATAGTCCTTGTACGCATTGGCGCATTCCATCATCTCGGCGTTGTAATACTCCGATTTTTTTATCTCACGCTCTCTCAGCTCTGTTGGCATTCGCAGAGCGAGACGGGCGTACAGCTCACATAGCTCGTGAGCTACTGTTCCTTCCTCGGCGTAAGAGCTGGTCTTGTTGGGGATATCAAGAGAGGCTTTTACGCTGGCTGTACAGTTGAGCCACCTCTCAGCGCTGGACGCGCCGAGGACAGCATGCTTTGACGGCGGCATTATATCTCGACCCCCTTGGCTCTCAGAGCCTCGACGAACTGAGGTATCCTGTCTGAGATAGACGCGAGGTCTGATATCTTCTGGATCCCGAACTCAGCAAACAGCTTCTGAAATTCACCGACCTTGCCCGGATTCGCGGTGATGTATTTAGCACCCGCCTGCTGAATGACCGTTATCGACGGCATTTCCGCTACAGGCTCTGTAGCTTTCTTGGGTTCTACAGCCACGGCAGGCTCAGCTTCCTGTGTCGCTGACTCAACTACAGGCTCAACAGACTTTGCTTCGTCTGCCGACGCTACAGGCTCTTTCACGCTGTCACTCCTATTTGACGATACCGGGTCATTTGTGTTATCATTTGTTTCGGGAGACATTCCCGTTCTCCCGTTGTTTATGTTGTTAGGGGCATCCGTTGTGTTGTTGTTGTCGGATGCCTCTTTTTTAGTCTTGCGCGTAGTGCGCTTAGACTTTTCAGCCGCCGGCTTAGCCTGATCCTCAGTTACGCTGTGGCAAGCACATCCTGTACTGCCGCTCAACCCGAGCACGGCTGAGATACCGTTCTTCTGGTCCGCCGTAAGGCGTTCATAATCTTCATCGTTAATTCTTATCGTGAGTTCCATTTTCGTTTCTCCTTTCATGTACTCCGAAAGCTATAACTAAAGCGAGCGATAAAAACAGCTCGCCGCCATTGGCTGATATGCCGCCGGACTTATATCTGCACATCGCCCCAAGCGCGATTATCATTATTGATAGGGCGATGGTTAGCAGCCACTTGATACTTGTCATGATCTACTCCTGTAAGAATCTGTCCTGTAAAAACTTATTTGCAAAATATATCTGTCCTTTGCCTGTGACTTTAGGCGTTCTTATGATGGTGAGATGTCCATCCTTGTGTTCTATGACTGATTCCTTTATCTCGAACAACTTCATCTCCATACTGCGCTGAGTCGGCATGTTGCGGCGTTCGCCCTTTACTCTCATAAGGTAGCCGTTGTTTCTGAGCCACTCGAACAATCTTGTCTGACCTATGTCTATACCGTTCTGCTTCAAGAGCTTCGCAAAGTCTCCTATCAGTACGCTCGTGCTGCTCGTCTCCACGGCATCGGCAAAGATCACTTTAGGCTGCATCTCCTCTATCTGTCTGTTTCTGTCATCGAGCTGATTCTTTACTAAGAGCAGCGCTCTTGACAGCAGCTCCATGTCTGACATCTCGTTCTGACCTGCGATGTAACCACCATGCTTTCTGATGCTCGGGATGACTTCTGACGTTACCCAGTGCCTGAACTTCTGAGCAGACGGGAGCTTGCTTGAAAGAACCAAACTATATATGCCAGATTCGTTGATGATCGTGGTGTTCTGAATTCCAGTAGAACACCCGCCCTGAATCGGGGCGAGTGCTTTATCCGATTCATCGACATGCGCTGCAATCGCGTTTCTCGCTTTTGAATACCCGAGTATCTCAGCAACATCTTTACCTACGAACCAAGGCTCACCGTCTACATCAACGACTCTTACTTTCCCGAACTCAGGACTTTCAAATATCTGAATCCCTGATGACCCGCTCGGCGTTGGTTCATTCCTAACTGACTGACGCATTTCAGGCAGCACCTCGTTCGCCACCCAGCGCCTGAACTTCTTCGCATTCGGCATCTTGCTTGAAAGACCTAAGCTATATAAGCCGGACTCGTTGAGCACAATCATTTTCTGCTTACCACCAGGGGTGTCACAATTTGCTATCCTCTTATCCGTATAGCTAACGTGCTTTCTTAGTGCATCACGTGAATTTTTGTAACCTAAGATCTCGGTGACATCTTTACCTACGAACCACGGTTCGCCATCTATGTCAACGACTCTCACCTTTCCGAACTCCGGATTGTTGAATACCTGTGTGTTGTTTGTTGTGATGTTTGCCATGTTCTTATTCTCCTTCTGTTGTTATTTCGACTATGCAGTTAAACTGCTTTGATAATGCCGCGGCCAATGCAACCGCTATCTTTTTAGACTCCATCACCATACCTCCCTTTAATTGTGTACCGTTTTTGATACATCGTGTTAGTGTTCGTTCACCTTGATTCTTACTTTTACGACATTTTTCGTAAAAATTTTAATTCACCTGCAAATAGCATTAGTAGTGCTTAATCTTATCCGCAGTAAGATTGAAACCTAAAAAAATTTGATGGCATCAATAGGTAAGCCATATATTGCAGCTAACTCATACGCCTGATCTACTCGTGGTACCCGTTTACCACTTTCCCATGCACTGAGCGTTTCCCTTGTAATTCCAAGCTTTTTGGCTACATCATCCTGATTTAGTCCGGTGTTCACTCTCGCAGCGGACATAGATAATTTCATAGGCACTTATCTCACCTCCTTTTCAGTTTTTCTTTCGTCTCTCGACAATAGCTATCTTACACGCAGTAAGTATTTCAGTCAAGCGTATTTTTAAAAGATTTTTTCATTTACATAGACAAATCTCACACGCTGTGATATCATTACATTATAAGTACTGAAAAAGGAGACAACAAAAAATTATGGCAAAATACGAAGATCACTTAGCGGATGCTGATTTAAAGCGGCAAATAATCGACGATTTTTCTACCGCACTAAACTATTACATGCGAAGAGATGGTGTCAGGCAGCAAGATTTAATGAACGATCTAAATTTAAGTAGTGCTACAGTATCTACTTGGGTTAATGGCAAGCGCATGCCAAAACCAGAAGCGATAAAAAAGCTCGCTCGGTATTTCCATGTATCAGAAGGAGATATGAGTAGGCTGCCCGCATGGATAGATTTTGCAGAATGCGGAGAAGCCGATATAGCTACTGAGTTATACGAACTGTTACACATGTTGCAAACTATCAATACTGTAAAAGTTGACGGGTGCATATTGCCAGACTACATAAAACAGAATCTCTTAAGCGCGATAAAAGTGGCATTAGAATATGCAAAGGAAAAGAACAACAAATAATTACTGAAAGGAGAAATGCATGGAAACTTACGAAGCTTATTTAACGGATGCCGATCTAAAGCAACAAATAATCGCCGATTTTTCAACGGCGTTAGAGTATTATATGCGACGAGATAATGTGAACCAGCAAGATTTGATTAGCGCCTTAGGACTTAACAAATCAACGATATCTAACTGGGTCAACGGTAAGCGCATGCCAAGGCCTCAATTTGTTAGGATGCTCGCCAGATATTTCCACGTATCGGAAGAGGACATGCGCAGATTGCCTGCGAGGGTAACGTCTGAGGAGCACGACAAGGCGGATATCACTGACAAGCTGAACGAGCTTGTGTACCTCTTGTCGCACACCCGTGATATAAGGGTCAACGGTCACACGATCCCTGACTACATGACGATGAATCTGTTTGCCCCGCTCAGCGCGACATTGCAGTATACAGAAAATATCAAGTCAGAATAAGCCATTAAGGCTTCTGAGATAAATTGTTTCAAGAACTGAAAGGAGAAAGAAAAATGAAAAAGTATGTTATCGGGTTTACTACAGGATTGCTCATAGGGTCTATGACCGTAGGAGCGTTTGCCGCCACAGGCTCACAGAACATCAGAGCCACCTATAAGAACATCAAGGTAGCAGTCAATAATACCGTTGTGTCGCTTAAGGACGCACAGGGGCGCACTGTAGAGCCGTTCGTCTATAACGGCACTACATACCTGCCTGTAAGAGGCGTGGCTACCGCACTGGGTCAGCAGGTATCGTGGGATGCGAGCACCAACACCGTATATGTTGGCGAGCAGCCAACGAAAGCTCCTGCGTCTAAGTCTACCCCGGCGGGCACGGTGCTTTACAACAGCCACGGCATCAAAGTAACGTATCTCGGATGGGAACGGAGCAAAGGTCTTCCGGGCGATAAGTACAACTTTAAGATCGAGAACAGCAGTTCAGAGGAGTGGATGGTTTCCCACGATGATGCGTATATAGGAAACACTCAGGTATCATTCGGGCCAACACGATCTGTGATGCCGGGCAAGGTAGTATATACCGATGACACTATATATGACGATATGCTGCATGATGATTATCATATCGGCAGCTATGACAGTGTGACATTTAAGTTAGACATGTACCCTATGACATCCTATGACAGCATCTACTCAGGTGAGATCACTTTAACTAAATAACGACAACAACGACAACAACAAAACAACGGGAGGAAAATTGAATATGAAAAGGATATTACGGGCTGCGCTGTATATCCGCGTATCGACAGAAGAGCAGGCTAAAGAGGGCGAGTCCTTGCCGGCACAGGAGTCCGCGCTGGTAGAATACGCCAATGAACACGGATACCGCATAGTGGATATCTATAAAGACGCAGGAGTCTCGGGCACTCGCAGGGTCGAGAAACGACCGGAGATGATGCGGCTCTTAGAGGACGTGAAACAGGATAAGATCGATATCGTATTATTCATCAAGATCAACAGATGGTTCCGCAGCGTGTCAGAATACTGGCGTGTACAGCGGATACTCGACGATCACAACGTAATGTGGAACGCCATAACCGAGGATTTTAAAAATGAAACGGCTATGGATAAGGCCATGATAAACTTCGCCCTCACCTTTTCCGAATACTTTGCCGGCGTTCAGGGAGAGCATATCAGATTCACCCTTGAGCGCATGGCCAAGAACGGCGAGCCTATATCAGGCAATCAGCCTTACGGATACATGATAATACAAGGTCCTAAGCATAAGATGATCGCTAAAGACCTGGCTACGGGTGATTACATACCCGACATGTACCAAAAGTACATAGAGTGCCACAACATAGCGGAGACTACGAGATATCTCAACGCTAAGTATCCGGATCAGAAATTCGCGGAGACTTACACGACCAGACGGCGCATATGCACGAGAGCCTATACAGGGTATCACTGGGCAAGGCCCGACTATTATCCGCCCTATGTCACTCAGGAGACATTTGACGAGGCAAACGCCATACTCAAAGCTCGTGCGGAGCGCCAGGCGCATAACAGGCATACGCCGCCTAAACTGTTCAGCGGTCTGATAATATGCCCCGACTGCGGCCGCAAGCTGGCAACGACATATAAAAAGCCTACGAAAGGCTACCCGAACGGATTCCGTAAATACCGATGTTCGATGGCCTGGAACCGTACAGGGAAGTGCAGCTACAGGCACGAGCTATATCAGTGGGTCATAGAGAAATACTGCGTTGAACACGCTATGTCTGAGTTAAAGAGCTTCACTCTCAAAGCTAAGACGATAGATACAGAGGCCCTTAAGGCTGAGCAGGAGCAAGAGAAACTTGAAGCGCAGCTCGAAAGGCTCAACGATATGTACCTGTATGGTAAGATGGATTTTGAATATTACAAGCGCCATATGGATGAGGTCACAGATAAGCTGGATAGGATCAAAAGAGGCGTCAAGCCGGCTGACAGATCGGTGGAAGAGCTTGAGGCTCTGCACATAGACAACTTCGAGAGTGCCTATGCGGCGCTCAACGAGGAGAATCGAGCCATGTTCTGGCATAAGCTCTTAAAGGGCATAACCGTTGAAAAGACTCACGTTACGGGTCTTATTTTTTAAAAGACAGCTGTACCTTCTAACGCTACATATCCAAATGGCTGTGTATCGTTAGAGGGTACGCAACCCGTTTATGATAACACGGGAAATGACCGATAGCAAGGAGACAAAAATGGACGCATTAAATAAGTTAGATACTTTAGACAGGATAATCGTAGGTACTAAGGAAAAAATAGAACATATAATCAGCTGGTACGCGCGGGCTGAAAGAAAGCTCAACAAGTACGATTTTAAGATGCCATTTGACGAAGGCGTCATTGAGTTCACAGAACTAAGCATGTACCTGTATTTTAAAAAGATGAGCGAGTCTGAGATACGCTTGTGTCTGCACCGTGATAAAAACTGCAAGGATCGATTATACGCATTGATATATGACCCTAAGACAGATACCTACTCAGTGGACGATAAGCTGTGCGACCACACATTGGCGATGATGTTTGAAGTAATACTCAACGGCAGTGAGAACAGCATACCGATGTGCTTTAAAGCGGTCATGTCCGCTATGGTCTATCACAAAGAAGATATCGTGCCTAAGATGGTAAGACAGCCGGTCAAGCGCAGATCGCAGGGAAAATCGAAAAAGAAGAATCGCAGCGTTAAAATGACTACGAAGAGGATATATGTCCTGACTGATATCCAGACTAAAGAGAGCAGCTCAGATGCAGAAAAGCGAGCTTATACAAAGCCTGATACCGAAGTTCATGTTCGTGGACATTGGCGTACATATAAAAGCGGTAAGCGCGTATGGATAAAGCCGTTTGATAAATATAAGAGTAAGAAGAAAAAGGATCGTAACAATTACGTATTATAGGACGTATATAAAATGCCCTCAGCTGTATGCTCAGGCTGAGGGCATAATATTTACTTTGTGAAGTATTTAGCTACTTTATAAGGCTTTGCATCCGCGTCGGTTATGAAGTCTTTAGCGATACAGAAGTAGAAGTCTGTGTCATTACCGGCTCCGAATTTATCGCCGGTAGACTTATAATCGTTCCACGCCATGTTCATGACGAGATACCATTCAGTAGGATCTCCTGATACGCCGTGAGCGCGCATCACGTCATGTATATCCCTTATAGGCCACTTCTCGCCTGATGGCTTCATGGCCTTTACGATGCTCTCGGCTTCCTGCTGTGATATGGAATATGCGAGACCTTCCATCTTATGCATTATCTCTTCATAGGTCTTAGGGTCGGCTTTTTCAAGAGCCGAGAAACCCCACTCCATCAGAGAGTCCGTTTCGGCTTTAGGCACGTTCTTTGACCTGAGCCTGTCTATCAGCTCATTGTAACAGCTCATACGCTACTCCTTTACTACTGTCATGGCCACGTTTGTCGCCGTAAAGCCTGTTCCTGACACGACCGCGGTTATGGTGGACGCGTCGGCACAGCCGCAGCCTGTCTCTCGAGTGACGGCAGCCGGTATATTCAGCTGATAGGTATTGCCGGCTACGAGAGTAGCTGACGCTGTAGCGCCTGGGATGGCAACTCCGTTCTTGTACAGCGTGATGACCGTCGTACCCGCCGCTGTGGCAAGAAGAGTGATATCGACGCTGAGAGTGTAGTAGCCGTTGCCTTTTATAGTAGCGTTACCACCCGATACGTTGCAGTTACAGCCGTAACGCCTGATAGCGTTACCAAAGTTTATAACGCCACCGGCTCCTATGACCTGTTCCTGTGTGTTAGCGGCGTAAGCAAGTGATTTGCTCATGATTACCTCCTAATAAAATGGCGAGAGCTGTCGCCCCCGCCTAAAGTATCCTCGCCGGTAAGGCGTTTATAAGTTGTATCCGTTTCCGCAGCACTGAGCGTTGAAGAATGGACCTATGCCTGCTGAATAAGCAGATGACATAGGGTATCTCACCACTCCGCACAGAGCTGAGCTGAGCCTGAGCTGGTCTATCTGAGCCTGCATGTCAGCCATGCGATTGCCTGTGATAGCGTCAATGATCTTCTGAGACTGAGCTGTCACATTGGCGTTGATAGCCGCAGTGTTCATAGCGCCCTGATATTCCACGTCCTTTATGGCTGTCTGCGTCTTGCAGCAGCAATCGGCAAGCTGACTGCTGAGAGCGTAATCGCCATTCTGTACGAGCTGCTGAGTGGCTGCGAAGTTCCTCAGGTTCTCGTAGCCTACTGTTGCAAGACCCTGTGAAGTCTGCATGAACTGAGTCTGAGACATGTCAGACAAACGACCTACGGCATTTGAAAGATCGTTGAAGTTCATAGCGCTGCAAAGTCCTGCCTCTGTAACAGGCTGCGCGGCCTGAGGCGGCATGTTACGATTAGCGCCAAAGTCGAAGCCCCCGCCCATCATCGCGAATATCAGGAAAATGATTATCCACGCTGAGTTGCCACCGCCGAAAGCGCCATTACCGTCAGTAACAGCGGCGATATCAGCTAAACTGATCCCGTTTTCATTCATAATGATTTCCTTTCCGTTAAGATAGCTTTGAAATATTTATTGATGCATCAATCGACTTAAATAAGAGAGCGGAGATGTCATGAACTTTTTGAACTCAGAGTCGAAGTCTATGCCCTGCGTCTTGCAGAAGTTTTGAGCCACTTTGAGCAGTTCGTCATCCTTGCCCTTGTTCATGAGGTCTACCGCATTGTTTATCATCGGCTGACCGCCTACTTTAGGCAGCAGCTGTTTCAATATCATATTAGGATCCATCGTTACCTCCCCACATGCTCATGATCTCGTCTACTCTTTTAGACAGTGTGTCGATCTTTGTGTCTACGGACTTTATAGCGTCTGCAAGAGCTGTATCTGCAGGTACCGCTTGCTTTGCAGCATCATCGGTGACGAGAGCGTATTTGAATATCTTTGACGTGCCGTCAGCCATCAGCTGCTTACGATATACAGCTGAGCCGTCTGATAACGGATAATACTTAGGCTGTCCATCAAGGCTTATCTGCGCGGCCTTTACCGTCTCATAATCGCCTACTATCTCACAGCCTATCTGCGGCTGAGGCGCAGACTGCTGAACAGGCTCCTGTTGCATCGACGCGTAAGCCGGCATCTGATACTGCATGTAAGCCGGCATCTGCGGTGGCAGTGGTCTGCCGTATATGTCTGTCCTGGCGTAAGCGCCATATGGGTTGATTTGGTTCATGTGCATCCCTCCTACTGATAGTGTAGGTCTTTAAGGGGTAGCGAATGGTCTGATAAAGAATCGAAAAAGAATTATAAAAGTGCTTGACGAGCGTCAGAAAGCGCCTTATAATGTTATTGTGTTTTGTTGCACCACGTCTTATACAAGACGCGATGTTTATTACAATAAAAAAGCACCCTCCCGAAGGACTCATATCCTCAGGAGGGTGCTTTTTTACTATTTATTTATATACCGTTCTATCGTTCGCAATATCTCTCGGTGCTTTCGCTTCACGCTGCTCTCGGATAGACCGAGCTTATCGCCTATAAATCGAAAGTCCTGCTTATCAATGTAATGCAACTGCATCAGCTGTTTTTCCTGCTCCGATAAGATCACTGCGTTTATTACTTCGTTAAATGCAGCCACATCTGATATCCGCCGTAGATACCGTCTTGTCTCTATGTGGCTCATTAGGTTGTTTCTCCGTTTATCTGCTCAGTTCTGCTATGAGCGCGTTCCAGGTCTTAGGGCCCGCTATGCCGTCCACGGCAAGACCGTGCTTGCGCTGGAAGCTCTTTATCATGGTCTTTATACTATCGTCATAAGTGGATGCTGTGTGATCACCGTAACCGAGCTTCTTCAGCTTACGGCTCAGTACGAGTACAGCCGCTCCGGCTGAGCCTGTACGCACCGTTGGCTTAAGAGAGCTGTACGACGTGTACTTCTGAGAGCTGCTGTTCGGTCTGTAGGCTCTCCACTTACCGCTACGCGTGTCTACGTGTACGTAGCCGCCTGTGCCTGTGTCGTAGCTGCCGCACTCGATACCGTACTTTGTGGTATACAAGCTGTCGATGTACATGGCTACGAGTAAAGGGTCTACGAGCTTGCCCGACTTATCGTACACCTTGATGTCAGCCGCACAGCCTACAGCGTGCTTAGACGCCGTGGCTCCGCCTATCTTCTTGTTGTAGACCGGGCAACGATAGCCTGACGTTATCAGCACCTTGCCAAAATGTATTCTCACCTGTGTAAGCACGGTGACAAGCTCTGTGCTTATCTTCGTCTCTTTACAGCAGCCTACACCTTTACAGTCAAACTCTGTAGACTTGAAGTAGGCGCTCAGTATGGTCTTATGACCTTTTCTATAGGTCTTTAACATTATTCTACCTCTTATTCATATTCAATGTCTAAGCCGTATGCCACAGCGCATGCGTGCTCTATACGGCAACCTCTGTTCTGCTCCCAACCCTTTGCAAAAACTACGAGGTCGGCGGTGCCGAGAAGTTTTATAGATTCTCCGATATACCACAGTGGCGTTACGTCGTCCGGAGCGTTTTCAAAATAGCTGTCTATCACATCATAAGTAAAGTATTCGTTTGATAGCCCATCACGCTTTTTCTTTATGTATTCATCCGTTACGCCGTTCATCGGCTGAGATATGAATAGCTTCCTCATTCCTGTTTCTCCCTATGCAAATACCCAGTCTTCAGCAAGCATATCAGCCTGCGATGCGAGCCATCCCATCTGCACGCCGGATGTTCCTATAAAAGCTATAGCCATGTTTCCGATTGCTTCATGTTCACAGTTTACGATCTCACCGTCAGCGGATTTGTAAGAAATACCAGTAACCACCCCATGACGGAAGTTTTGCCTTTGCACCGTTTTTCATGCGTTTGAAAATTTCTTTAAATTCCATGTCTCATTCCTCCTTTGAGTCTGTGTTATTCTTCTTTGCATGTTGTACGCCAAAATAAAAACCGATTATCAGCGTAAACACTGATAAAAACTCACTGCTTGAAATAACTCCACGTACTGACAGAATCGCAAACACGGCTGTGAGCACTAAAGTAAGGATAGACTTCACGTCTATCAACTTCGCAAGTTGTTTTAAAAACATATTCTCGTCCTTCCTGTAGCCTTTCGATAAACTGGTCGATTTCGACCAGTTTAAATGATGTGGGTGCTAAGGACACAAATGTCCTTAGCACCTGGGAGAGGGCTGACCGTATTGTCTGCCCTCAGATAATCAGACCACCTACCCTTTTATCGGCAATGCGTTTACTTCCTTCATGAGACCGTCGTAGTCTCCATTACCGCCAAGCCCGTTGTGATATGTCGAATGCATATCATTAAGCATTTTGCGGTTTGAAAACGTAATCTCGCCTTCTTCGATATATTTCAGACCTAAATACTGTATCTTGTCTGCAAGCAGGAGCTTTATTCCCTGTTTTAGTGCAGCGTCTTTATCCTCTGTTCTATCCTCTACTGTGTCTTTCCTCTTGCGGCGGTCGGATATGTAGTTACCTACCTGCGTTATCAGTGCGGATAACGCTGAGCCGCCAAGAACTGCTATGATTATTTCTATCATGGTTTGAATGATTCATTCCTTTTTTTTATAAGCCCTATTAGCCTCTTTATGCAATCGGGTTTCCATATCCATCAATGCCTAAAGCTGAAAGTTCTGTAAGTACATGTTCTTTATACTTTGAAGGTACTTTATCTATTGTTCTTCTCCCATTAATAATAAGGGCTACATATAAGTCAATCATTTTATTCCTCCTGCATATCTGCATCAAGTAAAGTCTGAACTTTTTCTCTGTATTTTAACGGTACTTCTGTGATTGTTTTCTTTCCTGCTTTTATGAGTTTATAATACAATTCTACCATTTATTCCACCCCCATCTGCATTTCTGCTATATCAGCTAAAGCTCCCATGATGATTAACTGGTTCTCATAAAGCTCGTTTACTTTTGAACTTGGGATTCCATTGTCAATAATTTCGGGTTTTGGTTCTGGTGTAGGGTCATCTTCCCATGATGTTCCGTTCCATATCTTCCCCAATACGTCTGCGTTATAATCCTCTAATGGAATTAGTGTAGGTTTATCCACTACTGAATTTCCAAAATCAGAAACCGCAAAACATTTACTTGTTTCGGCATTAATTTCTGCGTATACCATTTTTTAACCTCCTTAGTATAAACTATACATAACTATTTGAAAAAGCTAAACACCCGCCCTGACAGGCCATATTTTTAGCCATTTTACACTTCTTACATTCACTTGTGGAAGTATTAATTTCAGATTGTTTCAGCATTTGGTAATATAAAAACCTTCTAATATCTGAAAGATTATCAAACTCTCTCATATTATACTGTTTGTAGTTCCCGAAGCATGCAGTGCATTTAAAATCCGGAGTTATATCTATTACAGGTTCACAAAATGAATTTAGAGGCATAGCCGATACTTTCTGTATTAGCTCAAGTTCTTCGTCATCAAAATAGCACTTTGGTATAGTGTTACAGTCTATTCCAATTTTTATTCTGTTATTATAAGCGTTAGAGCAGAATTCTATAAAAGGATTCTTCGCTTCTCTATAATAGTTATCTTTATCTGCAAATTTTACATTTCTATTCGGAACAACATAACTAACCCTTACAAAATTTTTCTTATACTCTTTAAGCATATCAAATATAAAATCTGTATCTTTAAGGTCTTTATATATATTAACGCCAAAAGTTAAAGCTTGTAGTTTATTAGCTAATGCAAATGTATCTATAGAGCTAACTAATCTATTCCATTTTTGATTTCCTATAGATTCCGGGTGGTTTATGTTCACAAGAATTCCCACGTTTTTACGAACTACATGGCTATGCTCTCCAATTAAAATCCCGTTTGTAAATACTGTGACTCGTTTCCCTTTAGGTAGAGCTCTTTCTGCTACGGTTCGTACGATAGAGTCAAAATCAGGATGTAATGTCGGCTCCCCACCGATAATCCCTATTCTATTAATAGGAGAAGGGATTATAAAATTTAAGATTTTTGTAAGCTCATCTTTTGTAATTCTGCTGTCGTTATTATTTATATATTCGTTAGCAAAACAATAAGTGCATTTTAAATTGCACTTTGAATTTATTACTATGTTAGCCATACTACACCTAATTGAAAAATTCTATTACCTGATATGAAACTACTGTGCCGCTACCGTTGCTTGAATAAGTTCCGCTCTGACCTATTGTAAGTTGCGTTGCTGTTAATGCTTTTAGAAATGGTTTACGAGCAGCTGCATATCCTAATCCATAGTATTCTTTAACGGTATAGGAGCCGGCCCAGCTCTTATAGTAACTGTCAAACCCATCATCGTGAGTAACTGAATAAGACGAGGACGACGAGGTATTATACATACCACAATTCCCATCAAGCAATACTATGCACCTTGAAGGGTCAACTGCTTTACCAAGTGTTACTGTTACATCTTCATTTGTAACATTAGTATACCCTCTTTGTATTGACTTAACAGCCATCTTAACCTCTGCCCAAGACATAGCCACACCTCTTTTCAGTTATTTTATGGAGTTTCCCCCCAATTTTGATTAACATCTTATACTTCTCCTCCTGTCACGGTAATGCTACCGTCGCTGTTGAACACTGTTGTCTGTGTGTAGGTCTGACCAGTAGCAGTGTATACGACCTTTTCGGTGATGCTGCCGTCTGAATTGAAAACTGTTGTCTTTGTTGTCCCATTGTTATAAGTTTCGATTATGTTTCCGTTTTCAAGAAATTGCGTTGTGCTATCTTCCATGCCCTGTATAGCCATCATTGCAGCCCTTGTTATGGCGGTACCCTGTACCTCGGCTTCATCTGCAAGTTCCACGGTAGCGTAGTAAGGCGTGCCATTCTCAGGTGTGATTTTTCGTCGGCCTACTTTTTTAGGCTGGCGGTCTGTGAAATTATACATATTCCCCTCCGCATATCAACATTTCTTCATTGCACGTCGGCGCGGAATCTCTGATTCTGTATAGCGTTTCTCTCGCCTGTAATGCAATATCTTCTAATGTATTGATATCTTCATAGTTTGGTGAGTTGCTGTATTCGACAGCTTTAGGATAGGCTATCAAGAAGTTGTTTTTGATAAGCTGTGCGTTATCTCTTATCTGATCGATTATCGACTTATACGGTAGTGACGTCATTTCCCAAGGGTACGCTTCCGAGCACATCGAGCAGTCTGCAACTTGCCACAACGGTCTTGTTGGGTACCCCCAACTTGATAAGGCTTTCGCGACTTCCATGTAGTTGTATTCGATTCTGTTGAGGTCTGTGTAGTTCAGAGCTCCGTAGTACCTGTAGGGGCTCCGTGTGCTGACTAAATCATTACTTTCACTGTCATACAAATCGTCTGTCTGCCCATACAAGTCCTCAGTGATGCTACTGCCGTTCAGATACGCTTTGACCTCATTTATGTCCGCGGTGGTACGACTGACCACTGGATCGACTGCAAAGTTAGGGTAATAATACATGCGCCACCCCTTTAATAGAATTCTATGACTTGATAGGACATGGTAGCGGTATCTATTGCAGTTCGCAGAACACCGATAGTAAGCGTGGCTGTTGTCAAGTTATGTACATAAGGACCGATACGCTGAGGGTAGTCCTGGTCATAGAAGGGCGCATTATTCAGTATCACCACCATTTTGTTGGCGTTTGTAAACCCCTTCAGAGTTATATCCACGGTTTTATCTGACATGCCTGACAGCACACCACGCTGAGTATGCTTCACTGCGCCCGAACTCGCGTTTTTCAGCTCATTGATAGCATCGTTGATCGATGCGATTGCAGCATTGATATCGGTATCGTTCTTTCCCAACTGCATAACATTTTTTCGCAGTTCTTCAATCTGCTGCAATTTTAAGTCGATTTCCTCTCCGTAAAATCCTAATTTATATTCTGCCATCGGTTTACACCTCTATGTATTAAATATCACTGTTTCACATTTAAGTTTACCGTAATGTTATATGGTTGATTATATCAGCTTGAAACCTAAATATCAACTTATGATTCCACGCCTATACTGATAAATGTTGTTGCCCCTGTTATGGCTCCGTTATAATCAAGCTTATCCTCTGTAACTGTGGCTTCAATAGCTGTTGCAAAGTTACTATCGACCGTACATCTGTCTCCGATGTCGATATAAGGGTATCCTCTATTTTCAGTTTCATAAGTCGTACGTCTCATCGTCACATCAGCCACCCAATCTGCATAAGCGGATGCATCCGCTGCATTATCTATAAGCTCATTATTCACGCTATCTAAATCTTGACCGACGAGGCCGTACTGCTTACTGTATGAAACATTAGATGTGTTAACTGCATAACCTTTCACGGTAACTTTCCCAGTACCTTGTAGCGTCACCACCGTACAGTATGCGTAATACTCAGGCGTGCCTACAACAGTTACACCACTTGCAGATATGGAGCAATTTGTAAAAGCTCCTGTGTGGTCAAGAATAAACTGCGTGGGTTCAGTAGCTTGCACCTCTACCTCGCTGACCGCGTCTGACTGTTCCTTTGCTAATTCATAATGTGTGTACGACGTAATGATGCTGCGCAGTTTAGGTATCTTGGACGTTGCCGGTTCAGAAAACATCCCGTTAAAATCCAAACCAAAATCTACAGGCTCGGTGCTTTCTCTTACGATTTGCAGATACCCGCCCCTACTGTGTGTCATTATACAGCGTCCTGCGTTTGCGATAAGCTGTAAACACTGATTGACAGGCGACTTAGGAAGCGGAATATGTGTATAGATGTTTTTCAGTGCATCGTCTATCGTGACAACACCGTCGTAGCCGGCGTACGCGGTAACTCTTCTTGCAAGATCATAAAGGCTCACTCCGTCGGGTTCATAGACTCCTGCAATGTAAGTATCTGTAAGATGCGACGCAAGACCTGTAGTTTTTATATTGACCTGGACTATTTCGCCCTGCCCCGATACATTGAACTCGCCTGTCGAGTATGTCGTGCATAACGGTATCTCTATGCGGTTATCTTCATCATCCGCATCAAGATACTGCCCGATGGACACCGTTACGTTCTGGCGTTCTTCGAGGTACTCCCACAGTCCTTGCGGGTTTTCAGGGTCGTACCTGTGCTCCGAATCAAAGATAGTGAAATCAAAATCGTATTTCGGTAGCTCTGTGCTCAGCAAACTTGACGACCGGGAAAATGACGCAGCTGATATCTCGCTATCAGATATTGTCTGCACAAGACCGTATATAAGCTGTGTTACCCTGAATCGTCTATACGGTAAATTTGATTTTTTAGCTTTTATGTCCATACTGTTGAATGTAGGTATGTTTTCCTGAAAACCGAATTCTGCTGAAGTAGGATTAAATGTTCTATCGAAAACTATCTTCCCATTGTTATATGCGGTAATCTGAAGCTCCTTAGGATAGTCCTTCATTGCTGTGTCAAACTGAAATGATAATCCTGGAAACTCAAAGTAATCTGAAAACTCTATATGCAGTATAGGCGGCTCTGCGTAAACGCATTCCCCATCTGATAGTGCTGTGCCTATGTATCCCTGCCATATGGGATTTTCTTTTACGGGCAGAGGTATTCTGCCCGTAAGTATAAAACGGTTTAGCTCAAGCGTGGCGTAAGATTGAGGCACAGTCGAGCCTCTGTCTATGGCGGCTGCGTTACTATATGGCAACTGACCTTGCGGCGCAGTTATAGTGCTTGCATCCGGTGCGTCAGGGTCAGTGACACCGAAAACGATCTTAATGTATGATGGCTCGCGGACAGGCTGGTTTAATGCGGTCTTATATTCTGCTGTAACTGGATACATACGATCACGCCCCCGTGTCAATAATATTGCACTTGCAGTTAGTATAATGTGTGGGATTGCCAGCGCTGTTCACCCAATACGGCTCGGCTGTCGCATCTCCCCAATACACCTTAAGTGTGCGTTTTGCACCTTTGCGTGCATCAAAATACTGTAACGTACCATAAAACTTATCTATTTCATCAAGTACCTTGCCCCATTCAGCGGCGGTGAGCCAGGGCCACACAAGGCTATCGAGCTTAAGCTGTCTGCGGCCTATCTTCTGCGCTACTACTACGCCGTTGGCGTTGCGGGCAGAATCCACTATCTGATACCAACCCTCTACTACGCCTCTTGCGGGAGTAGGAAGTGTCGTACCATTGATCGATATTACCTTTATCGTTTCTCCCATAATGCACCTCTTTATCTTGCGAATGCGCCCATATTAAACTCTACACCTTTACTGCGCGCTATCTTCTTCTGATTGTTGTATATTTTTTCGCCGTCAAGGTAGACTTCGACCTTTTCGGTCTTACCTGATGTTGCGGTCATAACAGACGATACAGCCTTAGCGACGCCTGAAGCTACAGCGCTTACGATCTGATCGTTGTTCATGACAGTTGTGCTGTTTCCGATGCGCCCAACCAGCTCCGGGCCAGCTTCTCTCGCTACAAACAAATCACCACTCGGAACTGACCCGCCTTGCGCATAACCTCTTACACCGATAGACGCGTAAGAGTCGCCCATAGAAGATGCTGCGGCTCTTGCCTGTTGCGCCGCTTCGATGATCTGCCTTGCCTGCGCCTGTGTCGTTGCCACAAGGTCATTCATTATCGTCTTGATGTTTGCGGATATCATCTTAAGCGTATTGTACAGCGCTGCCTGCCCAGAACTCAGACCGTCTGTCAGCGACTGGACCATGGTAGAGCCGTAAGTATTGAACTCGCCCTCATCGTCTTCCGAGTCATCCATGTCGAACTGCTTGTTCATGGCGCCTAACAGGACTGAGCCGAGAGTTGTCGCAGGAGCTATGAGCTTAGATGCTCCGTCGCTTAAAGCTCCTACCAGACCGTTCACGAACTTATTGCCTGTAGACTCAGACTCTTTAGAAGTCAGCGCATCCACGTCAAGAGTGCCGTTCATGGACTGTATCAAAGCATCACCTATCGTCTTAGCTGAGCTTACCACAGCCTTAACGCCATCATCCAAAGCGCCTGTGAGACCCTGCACAAAGAAGTCACCTATCTCGGCTGCTACTCTTGACGGTGAGTTGACCTTCAGTTTCTTTTTAAGCGCTCCAACAAGAGTACCGCCCATATTACGAGCACCTTCCGCTATCTTATCCGCACCCTTTGAGATGCCCTTCACAAGGCCGTCTACTATATCGCGGCCTATAGTTTTAAGGTCATCGATTTTTTCTCTTATGCCCCGTATTATTTCGGCAATTATAGATGCGCCTTTGTTGTACAGGTCTTGGAATTTATTACCTATTCCGGTCAATACTTTCTCGACCATAGCTTTACCCTTGCCGATCAGGTTATCTATCTTGCCTGCGATACCGTTCATGAAGTTGGTCACAGCCTCGCCGCCTTTGGTCAAGACCTGACCTATGGTGTTGCCTATACCCTTGACGAGCGCGACGATTATCTGCACTCCGGCGGCTATCACGGATGCCGTGAGCTTACCGATGCCTTCGAGCAGAGCGCCTATTATCTTGACAGCGGCTTTGGCTATCTCTGGTAAACTCTTTATTATGCCCTCCGCCAAAGCAAGCAACAGCTTTACGCCGGCTTCGATTATCTTAGGCAGGTTCTCTATCACGGCTAACACGACCGTACCTATCACATTGACCACAGCGACTATAAGGTCAGGCAACGCCGCGGCTATGCCGTTTATCAGTGCTGTGAGCACATTGACTCCCGACTGTATCACGGACGAGATATTGTCGGTGACGCCGTTTATAAAGCTGACTATGATGTCCGATCCGGATTCGATAGCCTGCGGCAGTCCGTCAGCCACGCTGTCCGTGAAGTTCACTATCGCTTTTGCCCCTGCCTCTGCAAGCTCCTTGAAGTCGATGTTTGCGAAATAGGCTTTTATCTGATCCCAGTGAGTGTATATCTCAACAGCCGCTAAAGCGATAGCTCCGACAGCTGCGGTTATAAGACCCGGTATAGGCCCGAACTTAGTGGCTACACCGCCCGCTACAAGTCCTATACCGACTATGGCCTGAGCCACTGTAGCAGCTGACGCGTCGCCTGAGATTATCTCCTGAAATGCCTTATAAAGCATCTCTATACCCGTGGCGAACAGCATTATGGCCTTGACCGTCTTACCGAACGGCGAGTTCTTAAAGATCATGTCAACGCCGAGCCATGCGAGGCCTACGCCGCCTATCTGCTCAGCGAGCGAGAGCCAGTTTATGCCATTCATGAATGAATCCCACATACCGCCAAAGAATAGAGCCGCGCCACCTGCCATAAGCAGAGCAGAGCCGAGCGTCTTAAAATCCCCCGCTGCTGAGGCTATACCCTTTGCCGCCGCGAATCCTTTCATGGCTTTATTGAGGTCAGTCACCGCCTTATAAAGGCCGTGGCCTATCTTCCATGCACCGAACGCTGTGCCCACTCCTGCAACGAGCGGCAGCATACGCCATATGGTATCGGCAAGATCCTGTGCCTGCTTATCGAGACTTTTCAGCATGTCCTCAGTCCAGAGCGAATCGAGGTCAAGTCCGAGGTCTGATCCGCCAAGACCTCCGCCACCACCGACTCCGCCTGCACCTCCGCCTCCGGCAGCTTTATCCGCGGAAGTGTCGATAACGTTGAGTTCGTCCCAACCCATCATGTATTGCTTCATCTTCTTCGCGTTGTCTGCAGCTTTCTTCGTAGCTTTTGCGTTCTTATCTGCCGCTCCTGCCGCGTCATTAGCCGCGCTCGCCGCTGAGCCATAATTCGTAGCGACGTTGAACGCCGACTTATCCCACTGCTTAAGGCCTTTGCCCGTCAGCAAGATGGATATCGCGTTTATGACCTTTGTTACGACGATGACTATCGCCTGTAAGATAGGTATGACTTTCGCGGCTACTACGGACACCAGCATGCCGAATGTCTGCGCCAGTGATGATATCTGCGCTCTTAAGATACGGATAGCATTTGCAGGCGACACAAGAGTCCTCGCCATATCGCCTATAACGTTTCCGGACTGCTCGACCATCGCGATGTATCTTATCTGCGCCTTTTCTGCCTGTGTCATGCTTTGCATGGACATGTTTATGCCGTTTCGATAAGCCACCTGCTGTAATGTAGCTTCGTCGAGCGCATAGCCTAATCGCCTCAGCGGTTCAAGCTCGCCTGTGATACCTGACGCCACTTTGTTGTATGCTTCCTCTATCGGCAAGTTAAAGAATGATGATATATCGTAAGTAAGCTCAGTAAGTCCGCGCGACATTGAGTAAGCCTTGTCTGTGGCTATACCGAATCCTGTGCCGAGCTGCATAAATACGCCCTGGAACCTTGCCCAGTCCGACATGTTTATACCTAAAGCCTGCGACACTTTTTCAGCGTAGTTATACGCGTCATCCGCGTATTTGCCCATCGCAACGGAGAACAGGTTCATGTTCTCGTATCGATCATTAAAGCTGTCCATGGACTGCTGCAATATATCGGCGATCATCTGATATGAATACGCATATGCGAGCCATTTTGTTTTGAGACTGCCTATCGCTCCCGACAACAGACCATGCTTCGCCGCGCTCTTCTCCTGCGCCTTATTGTAATTGTTGAGACTGTTCGCCGCTTTGTTGATATTCGTAGGCAGAGCAGCAAATCCTCTCGCTACTGCGTCCATCTGAGCCGCTAACGGCTTCATCGCCGTGGTCAGCTGCTGTATCTTCATCGCGAACTCAGATATGCTGCGCGTATCGAGCTTCTTCGATATGTCAGGCACCTTAGACAGCTGATTCAGCAACGTGCCTAAGTTGGACTTGCCTATGCCACTCAAAGGCTTAACCGCCTGTGACAGCGCGTTCAGATGACTTGCTGTCTGACCGAGATTGATAGACGATATCTTACCCAGTGCGGTCGGGAGCTTGTTCAGTGAGCTCAATGTCTTTCTAAGACCCGCCGGGTCTTGTATCCGCGCAAGCTGTCCGAGTGCTGTAGTCAGCTGATTGATGCTCTTCGCCGATGCGCTGGTATTAGACAGACCGTTCAACGCGGTCTTAAGTTTATTCAGATTATTGATCGAGGTCGTGAGCTTGGCGTTGCTGCGCAGATCGGCAAGAGACTTAGACAGCTTCTCTATGCCGTCGGCGGATAACGCCGCGGATGAATCGACTTCTATAGCTATAGAATCTATCGTTACTTCGCTCATGTCTGCCCCCTTTCTTCTTTTAGCTTTCTGTTATGCTCTTCCGCGAAAGCTATCATGGACTGCTTCATGCGCTCGACCATGCGCTTACGCTCGCGCTCCTGCTGTTCTTCTTGTTCTGCAGCAGTGAGCGGTAGGGGTTCTCTAAGGTACTCGATCTTCTTTGCGGACTTGCTCGACAGCATATTGCCTACCGTAGCCGATAAGGCGTGTGACATGTATATGCCTTCGAGCCACAGCTGCTGATTGATCTGTCGGGTCTTTATCTTATGGGCTTCTCTATAAGCTCGTGTGCGTTCGGCTGAGCCGTTCCAATATTCATCGTAGCTCATACCCATAGCCATGTAGACCGGACACTGATCGATAAACAGCCGAGAAATAGGAAAGGGCGCGGATCTCTCCGTGCCCTTTTCGTCGTTCCCTGTATCTAAGGGCGAAAAACTGTCCGCTACTCGTTCTTCGTCCACTTGACTTTTTTTGATCCGTCCTCCGGACTGTCGCCTTCAAGGACTGAGTTAACAGCATCCATATAAAGTTCAGTGAGCGCATATATGAGATCCGCTTTATCTTCAAGCGCGCTGTATATCTCATCGATCTTCTTTACCTTCATGTCCTTGTGGTGCATGTAAAATGCGCCCTTAAAAAGGACAGGTATCGTGGTGGCAGGCTTAGCTGACAGCTTCTCTACCGAGAAGCCCTGATTCTCCATCATGCGTACAGCCTGCTTTGAATATTCGAGGGTATACTCTACTCCATCATAGTCAAATTTGATATTCATTATTAGGTTCTCCTTGGTTCTCTGTTATTACCTACGCCTGAGCGAATGCGATATCTGTCGATGGAACGACATTTATCGTCATCTCGATAACTTCGTCTACACCCTTGCCCGGCAGACCCATTGTGTGCTCGCCCTGCCATGTGAACTTTGAGCCGTCTGAGAAGCTCAGTTCGTAATACAGATTTTTGTTAGCGTCATCATTGCAAGCCTTAAAGTCCTCTGCCGTGTAATTTGCTGTGAATGACTTTAAGTCTGATGATAAGATGCCCGGTATATACGTCTGCTGACCGTTTGCCAGCGTCGTGGTCTCAAGCAAGTTAGGATCGCCGAAAAGATCCGGGAAGTCCTTGATATCGACTTTCTTTGTCAGCGCTTCAGCGCTGGCACCCCACTTAAGGGCCACTCCGTAAGAAGATATTGCCATATCTTTACCTCCGTGTTATGTTGGCGCTCTATGGCTCTCATATCTCTGTTCCGTGTATGTATCCGTTCTCGTCTACGACTGCGGAAAACACGGTCGTTATACAATACACTGTGTTGTTTATTATGTCCGGTGTCGTACTGTAGGAAGTCCTTTTAAAACCCATGCTCTTGAATATTAGATCGATCTCCTTTTGTATCGACCGCGCTTCCGCGCGTTTGCCGGACGATTTATTGCTAAACACCTGGACACGATAGCGTACTCTGTTGTACCGCTCGCGGTCCGAGCTGTCTGCTTCTGTTTCAATATTGTCTATCTCATCGAGCGCTACAGCCGGATAGCTCACAGGTGTTTGAACATATTCGCCTGTGACCCTTATCTTGCTGAATTTATTTCGGAGAGCTGTAGCCGTCTGTGTGAAAACTTCGTTGAAGATATCGATCATACGCTCATCAGCACCTCCCTCACGATGCGCTCCACATCCTGCTGTATATCAAGTGATGCCTGATACATAGCCATAGCCGCAGGCTGACCATATGTGTGTTTAGACTGACCGGATGCACCATACCACCAACCTTTAGGGTCATCCCAGTGACCTTTGCCGTTTGGACCATCCGACCATGTTCCGGGGCCTGTGCCAAACTCAGCGTTAAGAGGATGCTGCTGACTTGCGAAGCGCGAACCGGCACCGAATTCTATGAATCCTACGTCCTTGCTCTTAGCGTAGATAGTAGCTATCATATTGCTTCGGTCAACTACCACGCTTATCTCAGGTCTGATATCATCATCGTTCATCTGAGCCACGCTGTAGTATAAAGACGCTCTGAGCGCCCCATACTCGGCCAATCTATCGACTATCAGCTCCTGCGCGCGTTTGATGCGGAGCTTGACCTCTTCAAGCTCTTTGATGGCTGACCTTAAGCTGCGGTCATTGAGCTTTATAGTGATCTTCACAGTCTACACCTCACTCAGCGCAAACAGCTTGGAGTCAAGTCCGTCAGCGACTTTGCGCACCACGTAGTTATGCGGCTCGCTCACGTCTCTGTCGTACCATATGCGTGCTCTCTCCTGTATCGGACAATCGACAGGTGCCGCTATAGTGCGAGTATAATTAGTATTAGAGCCGAATACTTCGATAGCCTCTTGTCCGACTGCTGACGATATATTCAGTAGTACGCGTACAGGTTCAGTGAATACCTCAGTCTCTTCGCCTGTCTCATTTCCCCACTCGTCCGTCTCCATATGAGATGCTCCCGTAGGGTTCGCGTACCATATCTCCCGGCGATTCCTCTTAAGCATCCGCATTAGGCACCCCCGCATAAGGAACGATCCTCTTCAGTAAGCTCGATGACACATAAGCGTTCTCGTAGCTTCTGCTGATACCGTTCTCAGAATGAGACTGCTCACCCTCCGCACCTTGCCGATTGTAGATCTCTACGGCTATCTGTAGCTGTAGCATCTCATACCTCGGCTCTACTGCGGTACCGTCAGGGTACCCGAACGGATAACGCCTGTTCAGCACTATCGCTTCGGATATATCTACGAAAGTCAGGAGATCATCGACACTGGCTTCCGGTATCATAACAGCAAGTTTCAATGCTTTTTCCTCGTTCGTCATGTTCTGACCTCCTGACTACAGATCGATCTTACTAACCTTTTGCGCCGGACTGCTCAGTCTGTCCTGCATCTTTCGATGCTTTGCTTACTTCCGGGTCTACAGCCTTGAATACTGCTACCTTGTCCATGCCTTCGAATGATGGGAGTACGATCTCAGAAGCGATCGTTTCCTGTGTTACAGGATGAGCCTTATTGATGACTGTTATAGCCACGCCTGTATTGACGATAGCTACTGATGCGCCCTGTCCTGCGTTAAGGTCAGCCTCTTCCGGTGTAGTACCATAATATGTGTTACCGAGCGGAGTGCTTGGTAACAGAGTAGCGTAACCGTCAGGATAGAAGTTCTTAGCCTCGCCACCCTTTTCAAGAAGATACTTCTTGTTGTATTCAACTACAGTAAGGCCCAGTTCTTCATTGATGTAGTCCTTTACGCTCTGTGAAGTGTAACGAACTATAGCTGCAACGTTCTTAGCCTGGATGTAAGCCTGCATCTTCTTGTTGTCTCTTAAGAGCTTCATAGTGCTCTTATTGACGAGAAGTACGTCAGGCTTCACGCCTGTGAGCTCTTCGATCTTCTCCTGCATATCTTCAAGGTCTGAGAGAGGGTCTGAATTCTCTGTGTCTGACCAAGAAGCTGTTCCTGTAAGCGCTTTATAATTCGTTGCTTTCCATGAGCCATCAGCGTCAAAGTTGTACTCATAATCTGCACCTGTCTTTTCAGACTTCATACTGATCTTAAGCGCACCGTCTGCCGGTGCGAGGAGCTGCATACGCATGCGCTCAGGAACTACGTTCGCGCCTCTGATAAGCTCCTGCGAATCGTCATAGATGCGCTGTAAAGCCTGTAATGCGTATGGGTCGTTGCTCTCCTGCGCTCTTAAAATGTCCTGTCTGTCCTGTTCAGAGATAAGGAAACCTTCACGGAAGAATGGCATTTCTGTCTGGAACGTTGAGATGCCGATCCTGTCTCTGAGCCTTGCGTGAGCGTCGAACGCTGATTCCTGTAATGAGACAGGGAGTCCTGAAGAACCCTTTATGAACTTAAGGTCGAGGCCTGCCTTCTTCTTTGCTGGGAAGAAGCCTTCGCCGATATATGGCGGCTCATTAGAATCCGCAACATATGTATCCCAGTTGAACGCGATAGACGCCGCGTTGAATATATCTGTTAACTTCATGTATCACACCTCCTATAAGAACGTAACTCTTGGGAGCGCTGACTTTGCGGCAGCGGCTATCGTCACGCCTGAATTAGCCTTTGCCTTTGCTTCGTCGATAGTAGCTTCATACGCTATCGCTCCTACTTCGTCACCGTCCGTAACGTCGATGTCTCTGATGAGAATACCCTTAACTGTGCCATCGTTCGCCGGGAATGGTGTACCTGCTTTAGCTATCTTCTTGCCCTCTGAATCCGCGCTGATCTTAGAGGACTCGATGGTATACGGAACAGCCTGAAATTCTGCTGACGCAAGTATCTCAGTGTTTCCCGTAACGTTTTTCTTAATTACCTTCATCACTACCTCCTGTGTAGTAGCTGAGCGCGCTCTTGGCGCTCTTAACGTTCTGAGAATTCTGCTGTGCGAGCTTCTGTGCCACCTGTTCGGCTGCTGTAAGCGCAGGCTTGCCGCCTTCATCGCCGCCTTTGTTTCCGTCGGCTGCATGAGGCTTAGGTGCTATAGACAGCTCTTCGCGCAGAGCTTTCTCTGTTGCTTCCTTCTGTGACTTCATAACATCGACAAATGATCCCGCCAGCTTCTTGCTTGCCTCAGCGTCATCAGTAACTACGTTGTCTATGATCGGTTCGTAATATTCAGACGTTATGCCTGCGTCAACGAACAGCTTCTCGACTTCGAGCCTGTTGAGCTTCTTAGCGTAATCTGCCTTGCTTGCCTCGGCTTCTTCAAGGGCCTTCTGAAGCTTTTCATCATCGGAGAGATGACTTTCTTTAAGCTCCTTAAGCTCTTTCTCAGCTGTTTTCCTTGCCTTCGTAGCATCTGCTAAAGCAGCTTTCGCGTTCTTTAACTTCTCGTCCGCAGATGCGTTGAGTTCTTCATGATGCTTGTTTAAAAAGGCTGTGATCTGCTCGTCCGTTATGTCGGGCATGATCTCTTTGAGTTCTTCTCTTGTCATGTTATCGTCCTCTCTGCTTTATTTACGCGGTGGGCTCCGCTTCTCCCACCTTGTCGCTGTGGGATAGCAAAATATAAAAACGCCGATACAAGGTAAAAGAAAGAGTTGGTTCCTTTACCTCATATCGGCGCTCATGTCGCTCTGAATATTTAACTATTTAACTTTTTTCCTCATTATCAGCGTTATGTCGCTGCAACGAGGGCATTTCGATTCTATGCTGTAGACCAACGGCGTTTCCACCTCTTTAGTCAGCAGCTTGTTACACGATGGGCAGCGTATCTCGCCTATAGGCCAGCCTGTCCTGTCCATCACGTTCATCTTACGCGGCACTCGACTCACCGCCTATCTTCTTAGTATCATCCGGGTCTGTAGGCGCCTGCATGCTCTGCCGCTTTGCGGCAAGCTCGTCCCTCCACTTGACCGCTTCGGCAAATGCGCTCTCCGGATCAGGGAAGAGCGTTGACAGACTGAATGCATCCTTAAGATGCAGCTGACCCTGTGACGCCGCGCCTGCGAGTGCAACGAAAGCTGACACTTTCGCAGACAGATTAGCGAAATTACGCCTTGTGAACTTTATATCCACATCCGACAGGCTCAGATCTATCGGAACACCGCGCCGGTCTCGGCATATGCCAAACACTAAGCGCAGAAACCTCTTTTCTGGCGCCCTGAACGAAAGCTCCGTGTTCTGTGCGTTCGTTTCAGCGTCCTGCCACCCGTCACGGTATATGACGGCTGCACCTGTATCTGACGTGCTGCTGCCGCCGTTTCGGTTAGGCATGCAGCATATCTCATTTATCGCATTTACTATATCATCCTTTAAGGTCTGTACATCCGTGTGCTTAAGCCCCGCAGTGATGTATTTGGCTTCAGACCCGTCAGGCAAGAAAAGCATCTTGTTCGTCCTGAACTGCGTTATCTGCTCATCGGTCAGCTCCGTGCCGATCAGGGCGAGGAACGACTTGACGAACTGTTCAACATCGTCGACTCTCTCAGACTGTATCGTGTTTATCGCGTCGAGCAGCGGCAGCACTTTCTCAAATGCGCCCATGCGCTCCGTATTTAACGGATACTCTATGAGCGCGACCTCGTTATGAAGTATCGCCTTATGCTCTGCTATCTCCCATCGTGATCCTGTCACGAGGAAGTAATCGGTCTTAGTGTAGACATTGTAGTCATAAGTACCGTCGCGATGTCTTACAATAACCACGCCTGCCAAAGGCCGCTTATGCACCTGAGAGCTGTATATGACGAACGCATCCCACGGATCCGGGACCATTATGGTGAACGGAGCTTCAGAAAGCTCTACGTCAGCTTCGCTGTCGGGCAGAGTCAGCCTGTACGCCGTACCACATATATGCGCCCACTTCGCGAGCTGATTATCCGCAGCCGACTTGTTCTCGGCTTCCATATAATCGTTAAGCTGTCTTATCATATCTGAGCGAGTATCGTCTGTGTGCTTGCCTATGTACTGTATAGGCTCGCCTAAGAGGAAACCCGTCTGGAACGTTACTATTTCAGACGCTCTGTTCTCATTTACTTTATTATTGATGTCAGGTCTCACGTCGTTGACCTTTCCGTCTATCGGCGCGATACCTCTGTAGTAATCATACAGATAGCGTTCATCTTGTTCGTTTTCAAGATGGATCGCTTGCGCGAGCTTCAGTTCCGCGATGACATTATCCGCAGTTATCGCAGCCGCGTCGCTGTATATGATCTTTCTGCCATGACTTACCATGCGCTTCACCTCTCGCTCTTTTTAATAGGGGGTATGACCTCCGCGCCCGATCAAGTTCGGGAGGAACAACGTACCGGGCGCGAGGGTCTATACTGAAAGGAGGACTGTGAGTCTCGTTTTCACCTCTCAGTCAGATTAAATGACAAACCATTATCACAACATATAAGTTTACCGTAATCCAGTATTATTGTAAACTTAAAAGTGTTGATATGTCAAGTCTTTACATAAATCTTGTTCCGACTGACGCCTTTTTCGTTCCATTCGACAAATGATCCGACAGCTGAGCCATGCTGTCCGCCGCGTCATCATGCAGATTCCTGGCTATGAAGCTGAATGACGTCAACTCGTTAAAGGCCGCTTTATACTCGTCAGACTGCTTGTCATCATCGAGAAATATGAATGACCTTATAGTAGGCGCATGTTGTTCTATCTTTTCGACCTTGGCCATAGCTCCCGGTGCCTTCTTAGACCTTATGCTACAACGGTAATTCTTCTCTCTCAGCATTCGGTCTATGTCATCCTTATACCCTTCGCCGCCGTTGTTAGCTTCTATCGTGCCGGCTCTAAGCTCATGGCTCATTATCCTGCCTGCCACTCTCGGCTCCGTCACGGACTTGTCGCTTCGGTCGAACAGCCAGTCCACGATGTAAGCATCTTCTCCGTAGACATAGGCTATAGGCATGGAAAGGCTGTCTCCGCCACCCCATGCAACATCTACGACGAATACCTTGCGGTCAGGCTCACAGTTTGGGAGCACGCCGTTATACCGCAGAAGCTCGTCTCGCTTGAAGGCAAGGCCTTCTTTTTCAAGCGGTCTTGACAGGTACAATGCCGAGAAGGCGTAAGGCTCTAATGTCTCACGTATCGTGCGTATCGAGTCTGTAGTATAGCTGTCAGGCGTGTCATAGTTAAAATAGCACTCTTCCGTCTGTTCGTTCCATATCGGTATGGCTATGAACTTATAATCAGGATCATGCTCATGCTCCGCTTTCATTCGATTTATCGGGTCGTAAAGAGACCAGCTCGTACCGAGCATTATCTGTTTAACTCTGTCACCGATGGTTCTCGTGGTCAGCGTGGACGTATAGTCCAGCCACAGCTTGTTAAGTCGCTCAGGGCTTCTCGCCACTTCGTCGTTCTTTACAAGATCGTCTGTGACCATGAAGCGATTGGCTCTTGTCCTACCTGTGACCGATGCTCCCAGTGACACGAGGCCGAGCGTAGGGAAATCGCCCTTCCTGCGGTAGGATATGGTGCTGAACTCGCGCGACACCTGAGGCGCCCCCTGCGCCGGGAATATCTGCCTGAAGCGATACTCCGAGCCTACGAGCATCGACGTAACAGCCTCTATCATCATGTTTATCATGCCTGTAGAATATGAAACGTACATGTTCATGCTCATAGGCTCTCTGCCCATTGCATATGCAAGGAAGAACTTTATCAGCGTGCTGTTGTGCGTCGGTATCATAGAGTGCCCTACAAGGTACACGCCACCCTCGACCTGGATACAGTTACCCTGCACAGGTCTGCAAGGCTCTATAGACCTCACAGTTATCCGGTCGTGCTTTTTTGCCAGCGAGTCCCATCGCCAGCATGACCTGGCGCAAGGTATCGGCGTCAGTGGGTAGAAGCTTATGAAATTGACCTGTAGCCTGCTGACCGCGCCGGATGTTGCAACATGCCGAGATCTTGTGTAGACGCTGCATCGCCAACCAAACGTAGCAAGCAGCGACTTCACGCCTTCTACCACGCCGTTGTTGGTTATCCTGATCTGGTATTCCTTGTCGCTTCGCAGCTCTATCCCTGCTCCGTCGATCAGCCCTGCCAAAAGATCGAGCCGCTGATCGATACTTGCGGTAAGATATTCTTCCGGTATATACATGTCCACGTCTCTATCTTTAAGGCACAGCCCTATCTTGTTAAGGTCGCCTCTGAGACCGTGAAAGCAGGTGACTGTGCGGTTCGGGCCGTTCGGCCACTGCCTGCTTATCTCGTAGCCGTCTTTTTCTATCCTGTCGAGCACCGCTTTGTCTGCATTATTACGAGTCACCATAGGCGTCATTGTAGCACCGCAGCCGAGCCACACTCCGAAAGTGTACGGAGCCACGGGAAGCTTCTTACGCTCGCCCTGTACAGGCTCCGGCTTCGGTAAAGAGTAATAGTAACAGTGGTCGCCGCGCGACTTCTGCCTGTAGAGCTTTTGCTCCATCTGTTTGGTCGTGTATATGCTCGGCGTGACCCTTGCTTTGGCGTTCCTCTCCGAATACATCAGCCACTCGTGATCCTCGTGGCAGTATATGACCTCGCCCGTGGCGAACGTGACCCTGCGACTGGCAAAATGCTTAGGGAACACATGCTCCACTCTCTTGAACTTGCCATCAAGACCTATGACCTCATCACCGACCTTAAGTTCGCCGTGGTTCTTCCACCCTGCGCGAGTAAGCACAGGCGTATTATCGGCGAGGAGCTTGCCTAACCCCGGGGCTACAGAGAATCCCAGGAACTTTGAATCATCATACATGAACTCCTGAAGCTGAGTAGCTATCTTATGCTTGCCCTCTAACGCGCGGCGGCGCGGTAGCCAGAACCTCGCCTTAGGGTCTCTGTCCCACTCCATAGCTATCATGAAACTGTCAAAATCAAATGGTGCGGTGAGCGTGTACAGATCTCGCCTTACGTCGTAAAGCTCCGATTTAAGCTGCAGGCTGCTTGTTGCCCGGCTTGCCTCCTCTGCAAGCCGTATCACTCGCTTAACCGGCTGGATCACGCGGCGACCGTTAGTATCATCGTATGAGTCTGCCGGTATTCGCGCTATCAGATCCGTAGCATCCACATACGCCGCCACGGCCTGTGGATTCTTGATTATATATGCGATTATCTTATCGAGCGTCCTCATTCTGCCGTTGACTACGCTGTCAGGCGTAGGCTCCGCAGGTGTGAATAATTTCGATGCCATAAAAAGAGAGCCTCCTTTCTCCCATAAAGCAGCGATATCGCTGTCTGATGGAGCTCAGGGGCTCTCTTTCGTGTTGTTATTTAAATGCTGACTTAAGTATCACATACGGTATCAGCAGTATAGCTGCCAATATCTTTATCATGCTACAGCGCCTCCCTTCGCCATTTCCTTCCTGCGACGGTTGAACGTGGCTCTTGACATGCCGAGCTGCCTTGCCGCCGCGGTCACGGTGGTCTTACCGCTCTCTACCTGACTGACGAGGCGCGTCAGCGTATCAGCGTCTGACTCTATCCTCTTGCGGCCTTCCTTGTAATCAGGGTTCTTCTGCTTGGCTATCCTCTTGCCTTCCTCCATGCGCTGCAATATCAAATCACGCTCGAATTCAGCGAAACCTAAGAATATTGTCCTCGTGAGCCTGCCTACAGGCGTGTCATCGATCATACCTAAGTTAAGTATGTGTATCGACACGCCTTTTTTAAGTAACTCGTCTATCATGATCAGTCCATCTGTTGCTGTACGAGCGAACCTGTCGAGTTTACATACCTTTAATGTGTCTCCTTCTTTCAGTTTCTCCATAAGAGCTGTAAACTGCGGTCTGTCCATCTTCGTACCCGTGTATGCTTCCTCGAACACCTCTGTTGCGCCCGCTTTGATGAGCGCTTCCTTCTGCGCTTCAAGAGAGTTCCCGTCTCTCTGCTGTCCTGCTGTGCTTACTCTTGCATAGCCGTAAACCATAATTGTTTTCCTCCCGTTGTTCGTGTTGTCTTTGTTGTTGTTATTCGCTGAATCGTGCTACGGCGACCTGAGCCTCAGGCGGCAGCGCGTCAAACTCCGCGAGCTTGTCTTTATCGAGCTGCTTCCTGTATCTCCTCACCAGTTTCTCATCCTCTGATATGGGTTCTTCCTCATCTGTCAGCGTTATGAGCGTTGCCCCGTCGGGCAGGGGCATATCATCCGGCTGAGCGATGAGTACGTAACCGAGTGCATTGAGCATCTCGAGTGATGAGGCTACGGTGGTGTTTCCTCTGTTGAGTCTTGATGCTACTGAGTTCTGTCCTTTGAGACCTAACAGCTCTGATAATTTGAGCTGTGTGATTTTTTCCTTTTTCATTATTGCCCTTATTGCTGTGGTTATATTCATTTGTTTTGCTCCTTTCGATTAACTGTAGGTACATGATACTACATATACATATATATTGCAAGTCCCTTTTTATCTTTTTTTTTAAAATTTTTGTACCCAGACAGTTCCCCCGCGCCGGGTAGGGGCGGGGATATCCCCCCTCCCGTCAGGATGCGCGGCAACAGCTGCGCGCAGGGGCCGCCGTACTGATGCGAACTATTACATATTGCGTGATCTGACGCGGCCCGTTGCGGATATCCAACGCGTAAAACCAGATTGCGCGGGCTTGCGATCCATGCAAGTGTGCAAAACGGTGTGTTTATGTACAGGGGCAAAAAACACTACATATTAGCAATATTTTTTGCCGAAATGTATTGACTATATTTATATATGTAGTATAATAGTAATTGTAATAAGGATAACAAATAAATATACAGCCCCGCAGCGATCAGCGGCGGCGCTATCAATGCGAATTCAAGCGCTGTATATAAGTAAACAATTAAATTAAATTTTAACAGCATGTCAATTTGTGATTAATATAAGAGGTAACACAAAAATGAAAAAATTTATTGATATTTTAGACGACATCAAGCAGACAAGCGAAGCAATCAAAGCGGCAAAAAATCGAGAAAATGAGCTTGTAGAAAGTTATATGACGGTTTGTGATTTAAGAGAAAGACATGAGGCCCGGAAGGCCGTTGAGAACGAAATGCTCGAAAATAGCGAACGCAAAAAAGATTTAGTGCTTACAAGAAAAATCTTGACAAATAACGCGAAGATAGCATTGTTTAATGAGGTTCTACCGGTAGCGCTGGAGATCCTAAAAAAGTACAGCGGTAAACCTTACGGCGAAAAAACACGAGGAAAAATTGCGGAAGAAATAAAAGCCGCTACAAATTGCCGCTTTTATATCAATTCTCGTTATGATTCGCACTATTTCGATGTTTACCCGGTGGACGTTTTCGGAAATGATTATAATATCAGCTGCGGCACAAAATACGCAAACGGAGACAAAAAACCGCTTTTGGTCAATAACAAAATCCAGCTTGTAACCTTTGATGAAATCGAGCTTTATTATATTTCTTGTGTTTACGTGGAAAATATTTCACATAGAATAAAAGAACTGAAACAACTTTATAAGGAAGCCGTAACAAAGCAAAAAGAGTTAGACGAAATATGCAGGATTTTTAATGACCGTGCGGTCGGTGACATACCACGCATTTACTCGAATAAAACATTGTACGCGGAAATGCAAGTTTAAAAAAAAGGGGGGTGGAACAAAAAATGAAAAATTTAAAATACAATGACCGTTTAAACCTGATTTGTTGGGAGACCGCAAGCAGCTCCGATTTTATCGAGTTGCGTCCGTATGAGGATGGGCCTGTAATAATCAACACAATTGACGCATTCGCGGCGCTGCCACTTAAAGCAGACATCCTCGTTATACCTTGCAAGGGCGACGAGATAAAATCCGTAAAAGGTTGGCGCCTGGGCGATTCAGATATAACACTCATTAAATTATCAGGTGGCTACTCAATCACGCACCGCCCAACAGGTGCGCAGATCATAGGCGGTTTATATAAAACAAGGGCGCAGGCCCTTGATCAGCTGCCGCGCGCAGTAATCGAGCTATCGAGGGCGCGTAACATTATAGCAAATTGGCGTACACTTAATCTTTAGGAGGTGCAGAAAATGACAAATAGAACACTTACAGATAATAAAGGTATAAGCTGGACACGCATCAGCAAGCGCCGCGCACGGGCTTTATATGACGCCGGTTACACAATCACTGTGGCGCCTGTAAATATGCGTTTGAATAATGTTTGGTGTACATACATACGAATCGGGCGTAAACTAAAATTCAGTTTGGACGACTCGTTCGATTCACTCGTAAATGACTACGAATATTACAACTGCAATAGTAACGAGGTTGGCCACTACCCAGCGTACTATGTAAGATCGGAGGTGCTCGAGTAATGACAGCAATAGCAATAATACTTATGATACCATACGTCATTTTAAAATCAGCGTTCCGCGACAATTAAGCGGATGCGCCTAACAACATAAACAAATAATGAAAATAGTCTGGAGGATAATACGCCCTCCAGACTATTTTTTTTATGCGTCAACTCCGCGCATCGGCTTACATGACCGCTAACTATATAGACCAAATCACATGCAGCGACCCACGCAGGGCGCTATTTTTATATCCGTTTATATGATATCACACTTTAAGGCTTAAAATCGACCATTACAGCGACTATTCTATATTATAATACCCTTGTACCACATCATATATAAACATGCTTAAATCGTAAATCAGCCCGTTATACAGGCAACACCTTATTTTGCATTTTAAGCATGTTTTATTATGTGGCGGTATAAAACATCGACCACGTAAATTAAAACGGCTTAAAACGGCGTTCAGAGCTCCCATATATTTACATTTATGGGTTTACCGTAAACATTTATTGTCGATTTGAAGAGGTTTTTCGGTGAAAAAGTGTAAACTTTTGTGTACACTTTTCTGTAAATTTCTGTATGCCTGGGGGTGTGCAATAGTCGTAACCCAATAGTCGTAATAGTCGCAATAGTCGAAAAAATTTTGCTGAAATAGTCGTAAAGCGAAAATTTTTTCGGCGATAGTCGGTGTAGTCGTCCGACATAATGCGGAATAGTCGCAACATGAAGAGGCTTTTTGTACACACGCTCCATGACTGCTTTTTACGGCAAATAGTCGTAAAAACTTCACATGATGGCCACGGCGAATAGTTGTTGAATTGTTAATAGTCGTTATGCTGATAGTTACGTTTATATTTGCTTAATAGTTTATAATAGTTGTACGTATATTTAACATATTACTTAACTTATTAATTAACATATCAATCTATAACTTTTCCATCGGTTTCTATCGGTTGATCGTAGATCGCCCTTAGTTCATCGTCCGTTCGACCCTCACGTACACTATCAGAATTGTTGGAAATAGTTAGTTTCTGTTCGTCCGAGTAGCCGAAATTGTTCTTTCCTATGAAGATCCCGGATGCCGGATTCACCTTACCATTTAGCATATAATCTTCCCAAGAACTGTTCAAAATCTGATAAACTTTTCGGGCGATTTCTGCCTGCGGCTGTCCGACCCTTCGGTCGCCAGCAGCCCATGCTATAAACGTCGTTCGATTCACTCCGAGGGCCAATGAGACCCCGGCTAAAGTCGGCTTCATGTCGTTCTTCACCGCGATGGCGAAATACTCCTGTATCCGCATCCACACGGCAGTCGGATCGTTCAGGTCGATCGGAGGCAAAGCTGCTATCTCCAATGAATGACTCGTGTACCTCGAATTGTCACCGGCTTCCATATTTACCAGTTCGCCGAATGACGTCGATGTCTTATTTCCCCCTTTGAGGTTCGGTGAATATGCTCTTTTCCTCGGCTTGCCCTTCTTTGTCAGACCCAATTCAGGCTTGACCTCTTCTTTCTTCCTCGGTTTCCTCAGCTTTTTAGCCTCTGCCATCCCGATCATCCTTCCTGCATCCGGCTATAAAAGCCGCGACGATCAATACCACGCCTTCCGCGAACAGCGTCGCGAACACTCCCGCTAAAAATGGATTTATATACATAAGCTCTATATCCTTTCTAAGGTGTCTGAGCCATCGGTGTATCGACATAAATATCATAGTCGATTCATTTATCGATTACAAGCACAAAACGCTTGTACCGATGACTCAGCCTTTTATTTCACGTTCTTATACTCTTTCACATAGTTCATGACGAGATCATGCGTAGTCGCTTTGCCGTCAAGCACCTGTCTCACTCTCTCATCGACCGTGCGTCTCGTTATCAGTCTCTGTACTATGACAGGCTTCGTCTGCCCTTGCCTGTACAGTCTTGCGTTAGCTTGCTTATAGACCTCATGCGACCACGTGACGGTATACCACAGTATCCGTCTACCGCCCTTTTGCAGGTTCAGCCCGTAACCGCAGGATTCCGGAGAGGCTACGAGTACGTCAAGCTCTCCGTCGTTCCATGCTCTTAAGTCATCGTCGGTCTTATACACTCTGTACCGCTTCTTCTGTCTCTTAAGCTCCTGCTCTATCCTCTCGAGGTCGAACCGGAACTTATAAAAGACCAGTACGGGCTCGGCGGTCGATCCCATGATCTCAGCAAACACTCGCAGCTTCTCGTCATGCAGGTCGTGTATCCTTTTCTCTTCGTCATAGACCGCTCCGCTCGAGAACTGTAGCAGCTTGTTGGTAAGCACGGCCGCCGAACCCGATATGAGCTTTTCGTCCGTGTCGATAAGCTCCAATACTGAATCTCTCTCAAACTGTTTATACACCGAAAGCTGTTTGTCTGTCAAATTCACAGGCACGTCCTCTTCCACATAATCCGGAAGGTCGAGATAGTCTTTAGCCTCCAAGCTGTGGCATATGTCTCCTACCCTGCCCAGTATCATACCCTCTGCGCCCGATAACGGTCGGTAGACGTGCGTATACTCGTTGAATGAAAAATACCTCGACCTATAGGCTGTTATCGTCCTCAGCAGCCGCTCACCGCCGTCTAAGAGATACAGCTGCGCCCACAGGTCCATAAGACCGTTGCTCGCGGGAGTTCCCGTCAGCTCGACCACTCTTTTTATCCGCCCTCTGACCTTCCTCAGTGCCTTGAACCTCTGTGATGCATGGTTCTTGAAGCTCGTGGCCTCGTCTATCACGACCATATCATAAGGCCATCTGCCATGATCCTCCGTCCACACATGATCCACAAGCCATTTAACGTTATCCCTGTTTATGACTGTTATCGGTGTGCGCTTGCTATCCTCGTACCTCGCTCGCCTGGTCTTTGCATCGCCTATCAGGGTAGTGCAAATAGTTTCCAGTTTTTCCCAAAACTCCCCCGGACCCCCACGTTGCTCAGCGCTTGCGCTCGTGTCCTCAGGTTCATAGACCGCAAACAGCTCTGAAAGATGCTGCCACTCCGTCAGCTCAGACTGCCAGGTGGATTCAGCCACTTTAAGCGGCGCTATTATCAGCACGTGGGATATCTGCCAATAGTCCAACCACAGCTCTTTTATCGCAGACAGTGTAGTCACCGTCTTGCCTAGACCCGGATCCCACCATAAAGCTACCGATTTCTGTTCTATGATCTCTTTTATCCCTCTTGCCTGATACGGATGCGGTATGAACTCTTTCATCCCATTCTCAACATTCTCACTCATTCAGATACCCTCTCCGCTCGAACATCTCATACATCTCCCCCACGTCATCATATCCGTAATGCTCGGTGTACGTGTCTCTCAGTGTATCATAGTCTATCAGGTCTATCATCTTGATAAACTTGTCGATTTTTAACTTTTTATCTATAACGAACGCTATCATGTCCTGCCTCTGCAATCGTCTTATAGTCTCCACTTGCAATGCTCTCGGTGACTCCCCGGGCCTTTTCAGCTCGATGAAATAAACGCCCTTATCGAATATCACTATTCTGTCAGGCACTCCGCTATTGCCCGGACTGACCCACTTCATACACAGACCACCTATATCTTTGACTTTATCAACTAAATATCTTTCTATTTCAGACTCTCTTATCTTTTCCATTTTCTTACACCAAATCCTTAAAGATACCTCACGTACCCGCGCACGCGTATTATAGGCGCTTAAAACACGTATATACTTGTATATGCGTACTATATTTATTATTTATAATATTCATATATATATAGGGGTAACTAAGGTAACATACATATATAACTATAATATAGACCGATATAAGGTAAAATTTTACAAATAGCTCTGAGCCTTTATTTGCAAGGCTGCCGCCTATAACCATCGCCCTTTAGCCGCTCCATAAATTGAACATATGTTTGGTTACTTTTTTGGTAGCCTCAACGGTTTTTAGATGGGTAACTGAGGGAACTTTTTTGATGATCTATTGTAATATTATTACTGTTAATAAATTACATATTTTTTCGTTCCCTCAGTTACCCTACAGGTTACCCTACAGGTTACCCTATTTCAGGGTAACTTTTTTCTCTCGACCGGAGCCTATTTTACCTTTGTATAACCTTTTTCCTGTACGCCGTCCGGGCCGTTCTTCATGTTCGTGTAGCGCCATTTTGTACCGTCGAAACGACCGCCTACGAGCAATGCTCTGAGTATGGCTCCGATGCGTTTACGCTCCATTCGGTCGAGCTTATTGCCCGACCAGTCACGCTGATAGGTGCTGCTGCCCGAGAGCCACTCTGACCACACCTCGCGGCAGGTGACGCGGTCTCTTGGCACGAGCTCGCCGACAGGCTGGCCGTCGAGGCCGCTCACGTTGGACCGGTCGTCGGTCTCGCCCGGGTCTACGACGTCAGCTTCGAGCCTTGCCGCCCAGAACTCGCGCCGCCTGTTCATAGGCCACTTGCGCCAGTCCTTAGGCACCTTGAGCCTTAAGAACTCCTCTACGCTCGTCTCCCATGGGTCTGCGTCCCTGAAGTCCTTCTGCCTCTCAAGCAGCCTGACCTTGCTCTCGGTTGAGATGCTCGAGCTCTCGCCGGCTCTGTAGTACACGACCGCCTCTGCCCAGATCTGATCGATCTCTTCCTTTGTGAGATCATTCCACACGCTCTTTTTCGGCTCGTTCACGCTGGTCTCGATGATCCAGAAGCGTCGTTCGCCTTCAGGGTCTCTGACCACCTCGGGGTCGTTGCCCGTACCGAAGAAGATACAGTGCCTTGGGTTAGCGGTCGCGTCAGGGTGATAAGGCAGTCTGAACCTGTCCACCTGTGAGGCGAGGATCTGTCTTATCTGACCGACCTCAGCCTTCCTGAGCGCGTGCAGCTCGCCTATCTCCACTATCCATGCTCCTTTGATGTTCTCCGCGACCTTCTGCCCGTCGAAGTTGTGCAGCGAGTCGTTGAACCATGCGTCATGCGCGAGCTTTCTCAGTATCGTGCTCTTGCCCACTCCCTGAGGGCCTATGAGCACTACCATCTCATCGAACTTATGTCCCGGCTCGAACGCCCTGTAGACGCAGCCGAGCAGCGCCTTACGTGTCATCTCACGAGTCGTCGGGTCGTCCTCCGCGCCGAGGTAATCTATAAAGACCGTCTCTACCCTCGGCTTGCCGTCCCACGTGAGACCTTCGAGGTATTCTCTGACTCCGTTCCTGAGCCTTGCCGCAGACAGCATCTTAAGAGCGTCCATGACAACAGCTCTCTTGGCGCCGCCGATGCCGTAGACGTCTTCGATGTAGCTCCTGAGACCTGCTTCGTCGCCCTCCGTCCAGGTACGCCAGCCGTTTTCGTCGAGACACTTGTCCTCTCTGTGTAGCGACCCTTCAAGCATATCACCGAACTGCCAGGGCATATCGCCCTTGACCACTAACTGATTGCGGATCACGTCGAACTTGATCCTTCCTTTGAGCCTTGGGTCATCGAGCAGGATACGCAACGCGTTGGTTATCGTTGCCTTTATCGACCCGTCCTTGTTCCTTGCGTTCTCATCCCATGCTATTTCCTCCGCGCCCTCAGCCGCCGCCACAGAAGCGAAATCGTCCTCTGCGGAAGTTGGCTCGATGCTGCTGATAAAGTCGCTGTACCGAGTGTTACGGTTCTTCACGACCTCGACGCGGTAGGCCTGTAGCTCAGGCGCGCCGTCCGCCTGCAGCCACTCGCACATAGCCTTGAACGATTCTTTGTCGTTCCACTGGTCTATGTCCTTGTTGGCGTTCGCTTTCTCATCGAGATCACCGAACTTATGCAGCTGTAGCAGCTCGAACGCGTTCAGCGTCTTGCCGCCAGCCGGGTCGGTGTCATGGTGAGAGAAGAGGAACTTGCCGTCGTAGACTATAGCGCCCGCTGCGGTCGTGCCGCTTCGGTATGTGTACCTTGCGTGACCGCTCGCGTCGTCGTCCACTCTCTCGTACACGTCCGGCAGGAACACGTCTATGGCATCCTCTACAGTGAAATACTCGCAGAACGAGCCGATAGGCTCAGCTCTCTGAGCAGGGTCTGTTTTGAGCTTCCTCTCGCTCGGCTGCGGCCTTGGGAAGTCGTTCTCAGGCGCTTTGGGCCACTCGTCGGCGTTGTGCCAGTCAGCGTACTCCGCAAGCACGGCGTCTACGTCGCAAAGCGGCAGGTCGGGTCTGTTCTGCCCTGCCCATATGTAGATATAAGGCGCGTCCTTTGAATGACGAGGGAACAGCATGAGCCGTTCATACTCGTGCGTCGTCTTGTCGAGCTTGGACATCGACGGGTCTATCTTTGACGCCATCTTACGTGATACCGCAGCGTACTCGTCCTCGCTCGTTATGCTCCGGGACAGCGGTATTATCACTCTGAGCCTCGGCGCCGCTGTCGTGTGCGACTGCGAGCTGTGTATCACGAAATCGCAGCCGAGCATGTTGCACATCGACAGGATCACCTTGTCATCGCCTGATGGCAGATGGTCGAAGTCGAGGTTGAGTATGTCGCGTTTTGTTACATGGTGCTTACGGCGGATACCGTCCGACAAGAACCCTCCGAAGTATCCGCCGCCTGAGCCTTTGCAGTCTCGTTTCTCTTTCTTGTTCATCTTAAGGTAATCGGCGAACAGTTCCGAGCCTACGTAAGGCTCGGCTAAGCCGGCGGCGAAGTTCCGCCAGCTTATCGTCTCATTCTGCCATCTGCCGTAGATGAACGGGTCAGGATTCCTTGCTATGCTTAATTCTCTGTCCATTATCTCCGTTCTTTCGCTATTATAGACTTTACGTGTATCCTATTCAGACACAAATACTTTACGGGGTCATGATTGACGCATATGACGTGTCTGTCGTACAGCTCTACTTCATCCGCTTCGAACCATGTACCATCCACGAGATTTATCTTTACGTCGCCTGTGAATATGAGATCAGGTATCATATCAGTTCACCTCTTTTCCCGATCCGTAGACTCTGAACCGCCTGTTGTTGAAATCGAGCTTGTTCCACAGCTCTATGTCTCTGTGGATATCGAACTTTCCGTATCTTAAGACTCTCAGCTCCAGATACCCGCCGAGGCCGTCTACGGTCTTATCCGCCACTCTGTATATTATGCCGTTGCGCTTGACCATATCGCCTATAGCCACGTTATCAAAATCCGCTATCTTCGCCTTGTACATAATCAGCCTCCTTAAATGTCACCGTCTCTCCTGTGCAGCGACTGATCGGCATTGAACCCGTCAGGGTATCTCGCTCTCAGCTTGTCGATGTTCTCCTGCGCTACCTCTCTGAGGTTCCAGTCTCGCGCCGTACAGTATTCGGCAATGAACCATAAAAGATCGCCTAATTCTTTTCTCGCATGAACTTCATCGAACTCATGCCCCTGGTAAGTTTTCTGATACACCGACTGCAATTCGCCTAGCTCCCCGGCAAGTCCGTAGAGCGCGTGTGCCTCTACCTCGCTGCGCGACAGGCCTTTATTTATCGTCCTTGCCGCTTCCCTCTGATAGCTGTTCATTTCCATTTCGATCATCTCCTTCTACGTTGTATGTTTCGTACAGTTCCTGCCTTAGTTCGTCTAATGCCTTGTCTATTATGCGTTTGATCCGGGCATTCGCACTGCCGTCGAGCTACTTTGACTTGAATGCAGCCTTAGCTTTGAGATAGTTGTCTCGTTTTGTGTCTCCGCTCACGTACAGGTCGTAAGCGTGTATCAGGTTCAGTAGATCCCACGCGAGTTCGGATATTTCAAGATCTTCAAACGCGTTGCTCGGTGAGTCGACGTATGAGAATATCTCAGTCTTCAGCCGTCCGTCCAGGTAGTTAAAATACCCGCCGCTCATTCGTCCACCACCTTGTTTTCCTTCGGAACGTCAAACGCTAAATTCAGAAGATAGCCGATAACCTTTAGCATGGCAGATTTTGAAATTCCGTTATGCGTCGGCATTTTCAGAACTTCAAGGATTGCCGTTCCTTTTTCTTCGTCTGTGTATTTCTCGCTGTTGATCTGTAAGAAGATCGCGCAAGCTGTACCGATTTTCATTCCGTTTTACCTTCCTGTTATGTTTTATACTACTCAGCCACAGGTATATTTTTTATCTGCGGACCTGCCTGATAATTTTCAATAGTTATATCATCAAGAGTAAACTCGTAGAAATCCTTTACATCGGGATTGAGCTTAAATGTCGGCGCAGGATACTGCGGACGCTTTATCAGTTCTTTAACGATAGGGATATGTCTGTCATATATATGGGCGTCAGCAATGACATGGACAAGCTCACCCGGCTCATATCCGCACACCTGCGCAAGCATCATAGTCAGCAGACTGTACTGGTATACATTGAACGCATTCGCAGTCAGTATGTCCTGCGAGCGCTGATTAAGTATGGCATTAAGCTTGTTTCCTGTTACATTGAACGTCATGCTGTATGCGCACGGTTCAAGGTTCATTTCAGAAAGGTCTGCAAAATTGTAAATATTTGTAAGTATACGGCGGCTCTGCGGATCATTCTTGAGCTGCCATATTACATTATCGACCTGATCCATCTCGCCCTGCGCGAATTTATACTTCTGCGCCAGCTGGTACCCGTAGGCCTTTCCTATCGTATGATCTTCGCCTTCCCACTGGTCCCATATATGTCCGTCAAGCTCACGCACGTCATTTGACTTTTTCTGCCATATCCAGAAAAGTTCCTTTGTAGCGGTCTTCCACGCCGTTGGGCGCAGCGTCATCAGCGGCATTTCTTCTGAAAGGTCATAGCGGTTAACTATGCCAAACAGCTTTATCGTGTGGGCCGGAGTACCGTCAGCCCATCTTGCGCGGACCTCCTGCCCCTCTGTCGAATATCCATGGTCAAGGATGTCAGTGCACATCTTTACAAAAGTTTCATCTATCCTGCTCATTTTTCGGCCTTTCTATGTCTCCAATTATGAAAAGTAACGGATGATTGTGTTCACTGCTCGGTCCGTCGCTTTTGCCCCACCAATGAGATTTAAAGCGTTCCACGCATTGTTATTATAGTAATCTATACTATCTACGGAGAAGCCATTTTTGTCCATGTCGTTAGCTATAATTAAATTTGCAACTATGCACTTTTCTATTTCACGCTGTTTCTGTTTTGTGAGTATCTTCATCTTGCTGTCCTCCTCTAACCAGCAGTTCTATAAATTCAGAGCTTCCGGCACAAGATTCTACAAATTTAATAAACTGCGATATAGTCATGGTTGGCTCGCGACATAAGTCGTCAATATGTTTCTCCGCAGCTGCCATACATTTGTCTTCCAACTTGTACACGCCACCATGCGTAAATGAGTTGTACTCGTAGTCCTGCCCACTTATCGTATAGTAAAAGTATTCGTCATCGCCTACGTAAAAGTCATTGCATATCGCCCGACAGTGCTTTTTCTTCGCTGTCCTGTAGTAAGTCTCTTTTTTAGGCGAATGAGCTTTCTTTTTACTCCACTTCATAGCTGCTCCTTACTACAAAACTATAATTTTCTTCTCATCGTCCACAGTCGGCACTATGTCACTATCAGTGCCATAATAATAGCCGCCACCGTCTCTATACTGTACTACTACATCATAGTCATACGGCAGCTGTTGTAGCAGGTGTATCAGTTCGTAGTTTTCCATTTCACGATCTCCTTTATCTTGTCTATATATTCATTATGCTGGTCAAACGTTCTCAGCTCGTCCACATACTCCCTGATAGCTTTCAGTTTATTCAGCCAACTTACAATGTCTTCATGTGCTTGCCATTGGTATAACAGGTCGCTTGACGGGTCATCGCGCTTATCCCATTTCTCGTAGAGTTTACAGGCTAACCTCTCTTCTATCTCTATTGCTTCATCTAAAGAAATCATTTCCTCACCTCTCCGCAATCTAACGCCTGGCCACATTTCGGGCAGTAATTGTACCTATGCTTTGCAAGTTTCTTCTTGTCCAGCCATTCTCCACAGTTGGGGCATTTAGCGTAATCATTCTTCAACTCTATCGGGTTAGGGTTTTTGAGTTCTTTCAGAGGTCGCTTTATTTGTAACCGTATTATCTTTATAGCTTCTTCTAACGCTACCGTGTAGTAGAGCGGATAATTCCACTCGACTCTTGATATTGCCATGCGCAGCGTGTTTATGATTTCTTTTTCAGTCATTCGTTCAGCTCCCATGCGTAATCGTTAAACGGAGAGTCTAAAAATCTAATCGACTTCGGTGATACGATCTCAACAGATCCATCCTCAAGTTCCACAAGTCCATAAACGTCAGAGACCTGACCTCCCTTGTGACCGCCTATGAGATTGGACGGTGGAATAACATCGCTATAATGTACCCAGCCGTGAAAAAGTGCTTTATATTTTGATTCATCACCGTATTTTGTAAGTACACACGGTCGTAAAGTTGTTTTTACACTTATGCCCATTACACATCCACCTCGCTGTTTAACCACTGTTCCTTACATCTAAAGCACGTATCATAGTTTGCTTTGCTAAAATCATCGCCACATAACGCTCTTATATCTTTGCATGTATATGGGCAGTCTATGTTGTAATACACCATAGACTCATAGCTTGCGCCATCATCATCGATATCTACTCTTTCAAGTTCCTTATCCTGCCACTCTAAGCCATCGAGCAGCAGGTTTATTACGTATTCCCTATTGGTCATTATTTCACCTCATTATTCCAGAACGTTGATATTTCCGCCATAGACTGCATCCGTTCTAAAGTTGCCTTTATATAGCTGTCACGATCAAGATTTAATTTGTCCGCAGTATCCACGAGGATTTTTATTATCTCCGTGACGGCTGCTGCGTGAATGTCTACTGGGTGAATGTATTCTTCTTTATCTGTCATCGGTTTATTGTCTATCAACATTACTTTTCTCCTTCACTTATTCCTGATATGGTCTCGGTAACTCCATCCAAGCCAGTACCTCACTGTATTCAGGCAGCAGCATATTATCCTCTAAGCCGTACTCGTAAAAACCATAACCGTCATGATAGCAGCTCCTGCGATAAAACACCGGATACCTCAGCTCACGTCTGTTTTTTATACTATTGTATATCGTGACTATTAGCGGCTCACCTACCGGCGGCAGGCTTTCTTTTATGTTCGTCCAGTTTACTTCGTGTGTCATTCCGTTACCAACCTTCCTTCCCATAAGTGCAAGCAATTTTCCATGAGGTTCACGTATTCAGACTTCTTCGGGTGGCACTGCCACACTTCATCCTCATCCTCGTAAAACATGTCTTTCAGCTTGCACATATCTTCCCATGACGGAGTATGCTTGCGTGTGCATATGGATACGTGCTTGTCGTGGTATGTCCACACGACCGTTGCCCCGTCAAACGGGGCGCAGCGGAATCTGCCTTCGCCGCCATACGCAGATTCGTTTTCTATCGTGAAACCGTATTTCTTGATTCTGTTTATCTGTTCTCTGCTTTTCATTCTTCTTCCTCCGCAACACGTAATTCTTTCATCCATGTACACTCACGTGGATTTTTGTCTGAGCAAACAAAATATTTATCCCAGCTCATGGGACAACAGTCTGAATGCGCATCAAAGCAGTAACCATGGTCAGCAAAAATGCACTCGTAGTTATAATACGGTAATGCATCCACTAAAAATTTTGTGCCTATCATTACTTACTCCTTCCTGTTACTCTTTTTCAACGGGCATTTGGGGTGCGGTCTTTCTTTCCACACGTATACGCCTATTGGTTTATCACGATTAGGTGAGATGCCGCAGTAGTAACTCCAGCTCATTATGCCTATCCTATCGCTTCTTAAATGCTGACAATTTTTGCATATTAATTTACTCATTTATTTACTCCTTTTCTTTATTTGGTTCAATATACTCCCGATCCCACCAATTGCAGCTTTTACACGGTATAGTCGAGCAGCGATTTTTGCATTTATCGTCATATTTTTGTATTTCTCCGAAAACCTCTATTAACTTGTCCCTGTTCGTTTTTACTGGATGCTCGGCAAGCCATTCTTTCAAGATAGGTTCAGCCATATCGGGATGGTCTAGCATAAAGTCCTTACAGGGTATGGTTGCACCATTGTTGTATGAACTTAAAGGACAATTCCCACACACATCTCTCATGCTCGTGCAAAGTCTTTTCCTTATTTTCATAGCCTCTGTGAAACTTAACGGCTTATCATTTATCTTTGTCTCCATTATTTTCTCCTGTTCCTCCTTTGGTGGCTCTGTGCTGCGGTACTCCGACCATTCGAGGATCGTGTGGCCTTCGTTCTTAGCATACACGGTATTATCGTATTTGCCTTTGTTAAAGCAGTAGCATGTTTGTTCTTCATAGGGTCCAAAATGGTTCCTTAGCAAGTATGATGCGCCGCTGTGCCACCTCAGTCCGGCCTTGTGCATCTCATTGCAGAAATCTTCAGCTTCCTCTCTGGTCCTACAGTGCATACAGACGTTTTTATATTTCCATGCGCCAAAATCAAACGGCGTTTCTGACGCAAGACCGGATAGCATACCATCTCCCCAAAGCCATTCACCTTTATCCTCCACCATTTTGTAGCCGCGAGTAAGTACGTTTTTTATAGTCATGACCCTGCCCAGGTACACGTTCATTTCGCTGACCCAGTTCAATCCTTCTGGTGGCTCAGATACTATCCTTACTCTGTCGCCCACTTTATATTTCATTTTCGTTCACCTCCGCTGTAACTATCCGGCTTTTAGCAAGCTCTATCGCAAGCTTATAATCTTTTTCGTGTTTCGTTCCCGCATGAGTTTTTTCGACAGCCTTCTCAAACTCGCTTATGCTACCGTAAAAGCAGCCGCAAGATACATATATTCCATCCTCACCCGAAAAAAATGTCGTAAAGTCGTCTCTGCTGCCTATCGGACCCACTATGAGCCAGCTTGCATTGTCGCGGATTCTTGCCTTATCACCGATCCTTGCATTGCTGTAGACCCATGCATCGCCTTCGACACAGCCAGTGTCGCAGATCATTGCGTTGCCACAGATTACTGCGTTGTCACGGATCATTGCGTTGTCACGGGCCATTGCCTTGTCACCGATCCTTGCATTGTCACGGATTACTGCATTGCTGCAGACCACTGCGTTGTCACGGACACGTGCGTTATCACGGACACATGCATCGCCTCCGACACATGCATCGCCTCCGACACATGCGTTGTCACGGACACATGCGTTGTCACGGACCCATGCATTTTTATCGACACATGCGTTGTCACGGACACATGCATTGTCACGGACCCATGCGCGGCCATAGACCCATGCGTTGCCGTCATGGCTTAGATTATCTTCGCTTTCGATGTATCCGCCTAAGTCACCTGCTTTTACATCACCGAAATCTTTTAAAGCTTCTATTCTATATAGTTTCGCCCCACATATTTCTTTGTAATCTTCAGGGATCAGTCTATATTTTGTGTTTGCCATTTTATTTTGTCCTTTCAAATCTGTACTTCTGCTTTGCGGCAGGATACTTTTCACGATCAACTTCTGACATGAACATGTCGAGTGGTCTGTTAAAAAGCTTGTCCGCATATGTGTAAACCACGTCAAGCGTATTCCATTCAGTATGCTGAGCTATGCCGACGATCTTAACTTCGTTGCCTTTAAAATGTCGCCACACTTCACCTTCCTGTGGTAACGGTCTATCATACTCTGTTACACGTTCCGTTCTATGGTCAAAGCATTTTTCGAGTTCCGCAAGGTCAACGCCCGGCGGAAAGTCTGCAACCGTTTTGCTCGAAACTTCAGCTTTTTCTACATGCATCTGTCTAAGCACTAAGCAGCACCCTTTTAGTGCTGACTCATCTATCGCATAGCCGCTTATCTTAAATATCCTCATCAGTATCTCTCCTTTATACGAATGCTTCAGGCACGGCAGCTCGAACGTTAAACAACAGATGCTCCATCACGTCTACGACTATGCTGTTGCCAGCCTGTTTATAGAGCTGCGTATTAGATGTAGTGTTTTTCTTGTCTGCCGCCTGTCTGTCCACGACCACCTGGGTCAGAGGCATATCGAGCATCTGAGCGCTCATGATTACGTCCTTTGCCCCAGCTCTGTCACACAGCAGCGCAGACTGTACGAACTGTGTGTCTGAGAAGCCCATGAGCCTGTAGTATTCGAGCGGAGTCAGTTTTCTGACCCTGCAAGGCTTACCGTCCGCATCGTATAAGTAATTGTCTTTCTGTACTGTAATCAATGTATTCGTCACTCCTTTCATGTTTGGTTCAGATCTTTGTTCTGTCCGTATCCCGCTCTTGCGGTTCGATGGGTCGTTCGGGTCTCTGCCTCGGCTGGCGAATATGAATAGCTCATTCATCCACTACCACCGCCATCTCATCCGTGCACGTGAGCGTGTTCGCTATCTCTTTACCTACTCGCCCTCTGCGTGTCTTACTTGACGGTAGACCCACGTTCACGCTGTCACCGATGTTCGCTATGGCGTAGCCTGTCTTAGTGGCTTGTCGTACCCTGACCGTCTTATCGGGCAATATCGTTATCAGTTCCATCGGTCTGTTCGTTCTCATGTATCAATACCTTTATCTCCGTGTTGCCCCCCCCCGCTCGTATGTATGGTAGGGGATGTTCCGTTTTCATCGTAGACCGCTCGGCTTATCCGGTGCATCTTTGAGTACACCGCGGATTCGAGCATACCTACGCATATCAGCTTGCTCATTCATTCTCCTTTATAAAGTTCTGAGACGGTCGGGATGGGTTCGTCTGCACGCATGTTGCGTTGCCCTGTCCGTCTGTCGGTTCCCAACCGAATCCGTTGCCTCTCTCTGCCATTCGATCTTTGTGCCTTTCAAAACCCTCTATCATCACGTCAGACAGATAAAATTTCGCTGGCACTCTTTCTTCGAGCATATCTTTGAGCCTCAGTTTGAGGTCGAAGCCTTCCGGGAAGATAAAGGACCCGTCGTCCAGATCTTTCCTGATGCTGACTATGAATACTCTCTCTCTATTCTGTGGGATACCGAAATCCACAGCATTGAGCACTTTCCAGTAGTTTGAATAGCCTGCTTCTTCAAGTGATCTCAGCACGAGTTCAAATTCGTTCTTGAACTTCTTGCCCGTAAGCGCTTTTACGTTTTCTACGAGTGACACTTTAGGCTGTGATGCCTGTATGATACGCAAGCCATCAAAGAACAGACCTGATCTCGTCTTACTGCCGTCCTCATTAAATAAACCTTTCTGTTTTCCTGCGTTCGATATATCCTGGCAGTTATGCACGATAACGTTAGACACAGTGTAGGAGTTATCACCCTCTACTTCTAAGTTGTATACTTCTATTGATGTTTCTCTGCGACAGATGTTTCTTATACGCCCGCAGATCTTGTCGCCTACGATAGTCTGATACGCTGTATTTGGTGAGATAGTATGGAACTGATAATTCCAACTATCGTTGAATGTTTCTTTTCTGCTGTCGTGTCTTATGCACACCGAAGGAACTGTGTTGAATACTTTTGTAATCAACGCGGACAGCCCCAGACCCATTTTTTCGCTTACTGTCGTAAACATCGTTATATTGCGCTCAGCTCTAACATGTCCGTCCCCAGATAAGTAACCACTGAGAAATTCTTTTGCCTCATTGATAGGAGCAGCAATGATAAACTCGGGGATCTCTTTTTTGGAAGATCCCGATTTAAAACACTTGAGTGGCTGAGTCACACGATCATCAGTCACCCTGTATTCTGTGCAGTTTCTGTTTTCGTGGCGCTTTGCGAATTTAAAGCCTTTTAGGTGCATCTCAAATTCGGGCACCTTGCTCTTACCTATACAAAATATAGGTCTGTTTGGGGTGTGGTTTTCTTTATAACCATCAGCGCAGTATCTTCCAAGGAGCCAAAGTATGTTGCTTGATAAGCCGGTAGGTACAGACCTTTGGTCTATGTTGTAAACGATTCGGTCTGTAGCATAATCTAAGTCTTTTGCCTTTACCCATATAAATGCACCCCCTCTGCGTATATAAACAGGGTGCTCATCGGTGATCAATAATTCAGACACTCCTGTAGCTTTTAAAGAAATGATGTGATCAGACGTTCTGTGCATCGTTTTCAAAACTTTTCTGTATCTGTTGTTGTGCGTAAGCACCATATCACCGACACGAATATCCTCGATTGCTTTATATCCGGCATCCGTTTTTACGAGGCTGCCTGCGGGAACACATGGAAATCCCCAGGTTACGAGATCTATATCTTTTGGCAGCTTAGTCTCATCGATCTTTGTTATGTCTCCGAGATTTAAGCTCTCGTCTACGCCATGTATGGCGCAGTAGCTTCTTGCGGCGTATTTGTCTACCTCGCTGAACCCCACGAGTTCATAATCTATGCCCATGCGTTTCAGTGCAGCTTCGGGAGCGCCGATGCCGCTGAATAATGATAGTAACTTCATTAATATCTCTCCTTGCTGAAAGGTTTTACCGATTCGAGCAGTACGCCGAATGATGAGCAACCTTTCTTCCATCTGTCATAAATATCCGCTTCCGACAGTACGTATCTTTCGCCCGTTATCCGGTATATTTCCTCTACCATATCAGTCAGAGATACATAGTCTTTGTTGAGAGCGTCGTACTGTTCAAGTACAGCGTCCGCAAGCACGGTCAGACGCTTCTTACCAAAGCCGAATCTGCTGTTCGCAGCGATGAGCGTGAAGTACAGCATCTGTACGAATGTCGATTCCTCGAACACTGGCGTCAGCGCTTCAAGTGCGCTGTCCATATGGTCGTGCCACATGGCGTTCCTCTTGGCGTCGAGCCTGTTGACTTCTTTCCTTACGATCTTCTCCTGAGCCGTAAGCCCTTTGCGTTTCTTCTTAGCCGTACTACTCTTTCCCACAGCGAGCCTCCGTAAGTTTCTCGATCAGCAGATCCATCACGAGCTGCTGAGATGATATCTTCTTTTCAAGTTCAGAGGTGTCAGGTGATCCAGTATCAGCCTTAAGGATCACATCGCTTGTCGCGTCTAACATTTTGCGCAGCTCAGACAATTCGGCGTCGCGGTCTCTCAGTTCCAGTTTGAGCTCATACACCTCATCTGAGTCATCGCCCATAGTGATGCCGAATACTGAAGCTATAGCGCTTTTGACCTTACGCACCTCATCGTCTTTAAGTACGCGCAAGAAGTTTGTGCAGTTATCGGTAAAACTGTATGCCAGGTAATGAGGATTGAAATATCTACCGCTTATTTCGATCTCGTCTGGTCTGCTGCTCGGTGTGTTAAATATTTTTACGTATTGCATGTTGTAATCACTCACGGCTGTTACTAACGCAGTAGAGCCATCCGCAAATTGCCATATCTCAAATGGCTTAGGGTCTATCATATGTATCTCCTTTGTTATCTTACCTATGGCAGCAGCCGCAGTAGGATCTGCGTAGCCGCTGCCGTTATAATAGTAGTTATCTTC
>ERZ1034901.146-NODE-146-length-56162-cov-18.732493_pt1 | contig 56162 bp, 47 predicted proteins | sample MGYA00520628_ERZ1034901 | MGnify/ENA primary metagenome ERZ1034901 (study PRJEB33766, sample SAMN09781783) | gut metagenome | biome: gut microbiome | host: Homo sapiens | place: Madagascar | study: EMG produced TPA metagenomics assembly of the PRJNA485056 data...
TTTCTCTGTTTTCCTGTACTTGCGTGTTTCCTTTTTCAGTGGTATCATTAATTCAATCAAATCAGAGAGGTATAAAATCATGACAAACAATGAAAAAGCTTTAAAAATGCATGAAGAATGGAATGGTAAGATAGAGACAACTGCCAAAGCGCATGTCAACTCAAGAGAAGATCTTGCCATCGCTTATACTCCGGGTGTTGCTGAACCTTGTAAGGTGATCGCACAGGATCCTGAAGCCGCATATAAATACACTATGAAAGCCAATACAGTTGCTGTTGTATCTGACGGAAGCGCTGTTCTTGGTCTTGGAAACATCGGTGCACTTGCTGCTATGCCGGTTATGGAGGGAAAAGCGGTCCTGTTCAAGGAATTCGGTGGTGTCAATGCAGTTCCGATCTGTCTGGATACACAGGACACAGAAGAGATCATTAAATCTGTAGTCAACATCGCACCGGCTTTTGGTGGAATCAACCTGGAAGATATTTCAGCTCCACGCTGTTTCGAAATCGAAACACGCCTGAAAGAACTTCTGAACATTCCGGTTTTCCATGATGACCAGCACGGAACAGCTATCGTTGTCCTCGCCGGAATCATCAATGCCCTGAAAGTAACTGGAAAGAAAAAGGAAGATTGCCGTGTTGTAGTGAATGGAGCCGGATCTGCCGGAGTTGCTATCACAAAGCTGCTTCTCACTTATGGTTTCCCTCATATTACAATGTGTGACATCAACGGAATCATTTCCAAGAACTCACCGAACCTGAACTGGATGCAGCAGCAGATGACTGAAGTTACAAATCTGGAAGAACGCACAGGAACACTTGCCGATGCATTAAAAGGTGCTGATATTTTCGTTGGTGTTTCTGCTCCGAATATTGTTTCTAAAGAGATGGTTGCTTCCATGAATAAGGATGCGATTCTGTTCGCCATGGCGAACCCTGTACCGGAGATCATGCCTGACCTTGCAAAAGAAGCAGGTGCCAAAGTTGTCGGAACAGGACGTTCTGACTTCCCGAACCAGGTAAACAATGTTGTTGCATTCCCTGGTATTTTCAAAGGTGCATTAGAAGGACGTGCCACACAGATTACAGAAGAAATGAAACTTGCCGCTGCCAATGCAATCGCAGGTCTTGTTCCGGAAGAAGAATTGAATGAAAACAACATTCTTCCGGAAGCCTTTGATCCTCGTGTAGCAGACACAGTAAGCAAAGCAATTAAGGATTTAATCTAATATGTGGGGAGAGAAGCGCTACCACTCTCTTGACTATGCATTGAAATCCCAGTTTGGAGAGAAAGTATATCGCATTGCATTGAACGGTGGTATGACTTGTCCGAACCGTGATGGTAAGATCGGATATGGTGGCTGTATTTTCTGCAGTGGTATGGGTTCTGGAGATTTTGCCGGTTCTGCCTGCAAAACAATTACAGAACAGCTTGCAGAAGGGAAAGCCATTCTTGCCAGAAAGCGTCCGGTGCATGCTTATATCGCATATTTCCAGGCCTTTACGAGTACCTATGCCCCCATAGAATATTTGCGGAAAGTTTTTACAGAAGCAATTGAGGACCCCGATGTGAAAGTACTTGCAATCGCAACCCGCCCTGACTGTTTAGATTCTGATGTTCTGGAACTTTTAGATGAATTGAATCAGATCAAGCCTGTCTGGGTTGAACTTGGTCTTCAAACCATTCACCCAGAATCCGCCAGATACATTCGCAGAGGCTATCCTTTAGAGGTATTTGATACTGCTGTGCATGAACTGAAACGCCGGAATCTGACTGTTATCGTACATGTCATTTTATTTCTGCCCGGAGAGACTCACGAAATGATGCTTGAGACGATCGATTATCTGAATCATTCAGATATTGACGGAATCAAGCTACAGCTTCTCCACATTTTGAAAGGAACTGATCTTGCAGTTGAATATCAGAAATTTCTTTCAGATCCTGCCTATACCGGTCCTGCTTTTCATATCCCGGATGCGGACGAATACATCCGTCTGCTCACTGAATGTGTCCAGCATTTACGTCCGGAAATCGTCATTCACCGACTGACCGGTGACGGACCGAAGGATCTCTTGATCGCACCTCTGTGGACAGGCGCAAAACGAACTGTTTTAAATCAGATTCACAAATATATGAAAGATCATGACTTGTACCAGGGAAAGGAGTATTATGGCTGAAACATTTACATTATATAAACTGATCGTGTTGTACATGTTGGATAGAGTCGATTTTCCGCTTACAACTTCCCAGATATCAGAATTCATTCTAGATAAAGGATATACAACTTATTTCCGTCTTCAGTCTGCACTTGCAGAATTAACGGATTCCGGGCTTCTGAAAATTGAGCTGACACATAATCGTACGCTTTATAATCTCACAGAAGAAGGAGCTGCTACGATCAACTATTTCAGAAATAAAATTTCTCCTGAGATTCGTCAGGAAATTGATAATTTTATCAACGAGAAAAAATATGATCTGAAAGAAGAGGTTTCTGTTAAATCAGATTACTATCTGAATACAAACCATGAATATGAAGTAAAATGCCAGATTTTAGAAAATGGCTCCCACCTCATTGATATGACACTCACTGTGCCAACTCAGACTGAGGCAGAAGCCATTGTAAATAACTGGAATCGAAAGAATCAGGAGATTTACGCTTTACTGCTCTCGCAGCTTCTGTAAACGCTCCTTGATCTGTTTCTCATAACCAAGGTCGCCGGGTTCATAGAACCTGGCGTCTTTTATTTCATCCGGAAGATACTGCTGATCCACATAATGATCTGGATAATCATGTGCGTACTTATATCCTATTCCGTGTCCTAATTTCTGTGCACCTTTATAATGTGCATCCTGAAGGTGTGTCGGAACCGTTGTTTTATTGTTCCGTACTGCATCATTCGCTGCAAATATTGCATTAACGGCAGAATTACTCTTTGGCGCAGATGCCACATAAGTCACCGCCTGCGAAAGAATAATCTGAGATTCCGGCATTCCGATCCGCTCAACTGCCTGTGCAGCCGCAACCGCAACAGTAAGTGCCATCGGATCCGCATTTCCAACATCTTCCGATGCACAGATCATAATTCTTCTTGCTATAAACTTCACATCTTCTCCTGCATACAACATCTTTGCAAGATAAAAGACCGCTGCATCCGGATCTGAGCCGCGCATGCTCTTAATAAATGCAGAGATAATATCGTAATGGTTATCTCCTTTTTTGTCATAATTCACCACTCGTTTCTGGATGCATTCTGACGCAACATCCAGAGTAATATGAATTTGTCCATCTTCGCTTCTGTCCGTTGTCAGTACACCCAGTTCAATCGCATTCAGTGCGTTTCTTGCATCTCCACCTGACACATCTGCCAAAAATTCAAGTGCATCATCTTCTATCACTGCATGAAAGCTTCCAAGACCTTTCTCAGTATCATTCACTGCACGGAGAAGCAGTTCCTTAATATCTGTCTTCTCCAATGGACGCAATTCAAAAATACTTGATCTCGAAATCAAAGCTCCATTTACCTCAAAATAAGGATTCTCCGTTGTTGCGCCAATCAGGATCAACGTTCCATCTTCCACAAATGGAAGCAGATAATCCTGCTGCCCTTTGTTAAAGCGATGAATCTCATCAATAAAAAGAATCGTCTTTTTTCCATACATTCCCTGCAGATCTTTTGCTTCTTTCACTACTTCTTCCATATCTTTCTTTCCGGCAACTGTCGCATTGATCTGTTTGAACTCTGCGCTGGTTGTATGTGCGATCACCTTTGCCAGTGTTGTCTTTCCTGTTCCCGGAGGTCCGTAAAAAATCAAAGAACTCAGCTTATCTGCCTTAATTGCCCGGTAAAGCAATTTATCTTTTCCTATGATATGCTTCTGTCCCACTACTTCATCCAGTGTCACCGGACGCATCCTGGATGCAAGCGGGGATTCCTTCTCTTTATTTGTCTCTCTCATATAATCAAATAAATCCATCTTTCTCTCCTGTTTTCAATCTTATATTCACATCTTCAATCCATAATCAGATGATCCACTGTCACAAACTCATAGCCTTTTCCCTGCAACAGATCTACAATCCGTATAGCTGCCTGCACAGAAGAAGGATAACAATCATGTAATAAAATAACATCTCCCGGATTTATCTCTTCCACAACTGTTTTTACAACCGCCCCTGTATCTTCGGTCATCCAGTCCAGCGGATCCACCGTCCATCCGATATATATTCTGCTCAGATCTTGTTCGCTGTCCACCGGGAGTTCCCCGTAAGGTGCTCTTGCGAACACCGGTTGTTTTCCCGTTATCTTTTCAATCACTGTATCTGTCTGTTCCAGTTCTTTCTTTGCTTCTCCCGTTTCCAGCTTTGACAGATTGCAATGTGTATAAGTATGATTTCCGATCAAATGACCTTCTTCATACATTCTTTTCACAATTTTTTCATTCTCGTCTTTTTCTACATTTTCGCCGATCAGGAAAAAGGTTGCCCGCACTTTACGTTCCTTCAATCCATCCAGCAGAATCGGGGTCGAGGATGCATTTGGCCCGTCATCAAATGTAAGCGCAACAACCGGTTTTACCTCATCTGATACATTCTGACTTCGCACTGAATCAGATGAAACACTCATTGTTTTTCTCCCATCCATCTTTATCAGAAATGGGGACATACCCAAAAACACCAGAAGACAGAAAAACTGTACTACATAACCCCATCTTTTTCCAGACATCATGACAGCTTCCCGCCTTTGACATTCTTACTCTATTCTTATGTCCTGCACCTCGGCATCATTCCTTCTTTTTTCTATGCTTTTCTCTGTATTCCGTCGGACTTATCTTCTTCACTTTCCGGAATGCCTTCGAAAAATAAAGATTATTCTCAAAACCAACAGAATATGCAATCGCCGAAACCGACAGCCCCGTCTCCTTCAACAGACGGCAAGCCTGCTGGATTCTATATTCTGTCAGATATTCTTTTGGCGAACAATTCATATAGGTCTGAAAAGAGCGGAACAGATAACTTCTGCTGATTCCTACATAGTCTGCAATATCTTCCACCGTCACGGGATAAGAATAATTGGTTTCTATATAGTTTTCTGCCTTTTCTACATACAAAAGCTTTGCATCTCTTTCCTGATCTTCCCCTTCATGATAGTGCATAAAAACTGACAGAAGACTGTAAAGTGCTCCTGTCATAGCAACCGCTTCTTCATACCCATTGCTCTTTGCATTATAAATCTGTTCCAATCCATTCCGAATCTGGTCATCCGGCACATTTCCTCTTTTTAAAAAAGGACGTTCTTTCAAAAAACCTGTATTTCGAATGATCGATGCCGCATCCGTCCCCATGAATCCTGCCCAGGCATATTCCCATGGCTCCTGCTGATCGGCATAATACTTTACTTCCACGCCCGGATATAAGATAAAAGTATCTCCGGCTTCTAATTTCCATGTCTTTTCTCCAACTGTATAGTATCCTGCTCCTGACAAAATATGATGGATACAATAATGATCCCTGACTCCGGGTCCCCACTGATATCCTGCTTCACACCTTTGATATCCCGTGTTATATACAGACAGCGAAGTCATCAGAATTTCTCCTGACTTATACGAATGTTTGTAAGTCTCTGCCATCTTCCGGCTCCTTTCCCGTATCCTGTGATCTATGATGTGAGTGCCAAAAGAAAATTTTGCCACTCACTGCTGTAACCGGATTGCTCCATTGCTATGCAATTCCCGCAATCCTCATCATCATTATTATAACACCTCGTCTTTTTAATGCAACATTATTACATACCACAGCACGTATTTTTTATAGACGTTTCCACTCGTTAACGTTATAATAAATATAAATAAATCAGATCGATACGATTACTTTAAATGGAGGTAAATAATGATGAAGAAAAAATTGTTTGACATGTTTGCAGAACTTTTTGGTGATTCCGAAGGAGCTCGTTTTTACTTTTCTCCTGGACGCGTGAATCTGATTGGTGAACACACAGATTATAACGGTGGACATGTATTTCCATGTGCACTGACACTTGGTACTTACGGTGCCGCACGCAAAAGAGAGGATAACAAGATCCATTTTTATTCCATGAATCTGGACTCCTTTGGTGTTGTAGAAGCATCTCTTGATGATCTGACAAATAAAAAAGAATACAACTGGGCAAACTATCCGCTTGGTATAGTCTGGGCGTTCAAAGAAAAAGGACATACAATCACAAGTGGTTTTGATATGGTAATCTGGGGAAATATCCCGAACGGTTCCGGACTTTCCTCTTCTGCTTCCCTTGAAGTTCTCACTGGTGTGATCCTGACAGACCTGTTCGAGATCAAAGATCTTTCCATGACAGATCTTGCACTGATCGGCCAGTATTCTGAGAATAACTTCAATGGATGCAACTGTGGTATCATGGATCAGTTTGCTGTTGCCATGGGTAAAAAAGACCACGCAATTTTCCTTGACACAAGTGATTTAAGCTACGAATATGCACCTTGTGTTCTTGATGGTGCCAAGATTGTGATCACAAACAGTAAAGTAAAGCATAGTCTTGTTGATTCTGCTTATAACGACAGAAGAAACGAATGTGCTGCTGCACTGAAAGCACTTCAGAGCGAACTTGACATTCAGGCACTTGGCGATCTTACTCCTGAAGAATTCGAGGCACACAAATCCTTGATCAAAGATGAGATCCAGTTACAGCGTGCAAAACATGCTGTATACGAAAACCAGCGTACAATCGATGCTGTTACAGCACTGAAAGCCGGAGACATTGGAAGATTCGGAAAATTAATGAATCAGTCTCACATTTCACTGCGTGATGATTATGATGTATCCTGTGAAGAGATTGATATCCTTGTAGACCTTGCATGGAAGATTCCTGGTGTTCTTGGTTCCCGTATCACAGGCGGCGGATTTGGCGGTTGCACAGTCAGCATCGTAAAAAATGAATCCATAGATACATTTATCGAAACCATCGGAAAAACATATCTTGAAAAAGTAGGACATGAAGCCGAGTTCTACACAGTAGATATCGGAGACGGTGCTTCTCGTCTCGACTAATACTCGTCTCTACTGAGATCAGATATGAAGTAACGTATATTTTGTTGTAGGAATGCCATTGGCATTCCTTAATTTAAGGAGGTCCTTGACATATGCTTTATGATGCGATCAAAAAATTAGTACAGTACGGAATCAATACCGGAATCACTCCGGAATCCGAAAGAATTTATACAACGAATCTTCTTCTGGATCTGTTCCACGAAGATAACTATGAAGATGTTGACTGTGATCTGAACAATCTTGTTCTGGAAGACATTCTTGCAGAACTTTTAGATATCGCCGCAGAACGCGGAATCATTGAAAACAGCATCGGCTACCGTGATTTATTTGACACAAAACTGATGAATACCCTGATGCCACGCCCATCACAGATCCAGCAGACTTTCTGGGAAAAATACAAAGTTTCTCCGGAGACAGCTACTGATTATTATTACAAATTAAGCCAGGACAGTGATTATATCCGCAGATACCGTATTGCTAAGGATCGCAAATGGACGGTTGACACAAAATACGGCACTCTTGACATTACAATCAATCTTTCCAAACCAGAGAAAGATCCAAAAGCGATTGCAGCAGCAGGAAAAGCAAAATCCTCTTCCTATCCAAAATGTCAGCTCTGTATGGAAAACGAAGGATATGCAGGACGCCTTGATCATCCGGCTCGTGAGAACCACAGAATCATCCCGATCACAATTCAGGATAACCCTTGGGGATTCCAGTACTCCCCTTATGTATACTATAACGAGCACTGCATCGTATTCAACGGACAGCATGTTCCAATGAAGATCGACCGCAATGCATTCGAAAAGCTTTTTGATTTCATCAAACTTTTCCCACACTACTTCCTGGGATCCAATGCAGACCTTCCGATCGTTGGCGGTTCTATCTTAAGCCACGATCATTTCCAGGGTGGAAATTATACTTTCGCAATGGCTAAAGCTCCGATCATTGAACACTTCACTGTGAAAGGTTACGAAGATGTAACTGCCGGTATCGTAAAATGGCCTCTGTCTGTTATCCGTCTTCAGAGTAAAGAAGTAAAACCTCTGATTGATCTGGCTGAACACATTTTAAATGCATGGAGATCTTATACAGATGAAGATGCTTTCATCTTCGCTGAGACAGACGGTACACCGCACAACACGATCACACCGATTGCAAGAAAGCGTGGAGATCTCTACGAACTCGACCTGACATTGAGAAATAATATCACCACAGAAGAACATCCGCTTGGTGTCTACCATCCACATGCTAAACTGCACCATATTAAGAAAGAAAACATCGGTCTTATCGAAGTAATGGGACTTGCTGTTCTCCCTGCAAGATTAAAAGGAGAGATGGAACTTCTGAAAGATTACATCTTGACAGGAAAAGATATCCGCAGCAATGAACAGATTGCAAAACACGCTGACTGGGTAGATGAATTCCTTCCGAATTACACATCCATCACAGAGGAGAATGTTGAAGAGATCCTTCAGCAGGAAGTCGGAAAAGTATTCTGCGAAGTACTCGAAGATGCCGGAGTTTATAAGTGTGATGAAAAAGGACTGGAGGCATTCCATCGTTTTGTAGGGGTGTTGTAATTTGTTGAACTTGGATTCATAACTCTTTAAACAAGTACTTTTTAATAAAACCAGACGTGAGGGAGTCACTGTATTGCATCGGACACCGGCCCGCTTTACCTCATCCCTTTGACAATCTGTTAGAAAAAGCCAGAACACTCACCGTGCGTGATTCGTGTCTGGCTTTTTCTAACAGATTCTGCAAAGTGTATTCGGAACGCTCCTGCCTTAAATGTGTCCTCAACAATACAGTGGCTCCCTCACTCGATTTTTCAAATGAGTAGTACCTGTTCCAAGTGGAACGAATCCAGAAAACAAAATGCAAGCTTAAGGTGTTAAAGAAAAGGGAACGCTATCGACTACGATGACCTTCCCTTTTTCTTTGTTTTTCTGGATTTGTCTGATTGGAATTAAATATCCCGTTTGGAATATGTAAGCAAGGACAGTCCTGCTGTTGCCACGAGCACATGTAAGGCAGGAGCGTTCCGAATACACTTTGTTCAGTATGTTAATAAGAGCCAGAACAGGCACCACACACGGTAACTGTTCTGGCTCTTATGTTACATACTTTCAAAGGGATGAGGTAAAGCGGGCCGGTGCTCGTGGTAATAGCAGGGCTGGCCTTGCGACACCATTCTATAGGCTGTTTAATAGCAATTAGTACAGCTTCGCACTGATCAGTTTTGGTCTGAATCCAGCTTTATCGAGTGTATCGAGAATCTTTTTCTTATGATCCGTTCCGAATGCTTCCATTGTGATACGAAGCTCTACTGCCGCGTTTCTGTTTGTGCTTACAAACTGGTTATGTTCCAGTTTAATGATGTTACCCTGTACATCTGCGACTGTCTGTGCCACGCGTGCGAGTTCACCCGGCTTATCCGGAAGGAGTACGGATACGGAGAAGATACGGTCTCTCTGGATCAATCCGTGCTGGACGATCGAGGACATTGTGATAACATCCATATTTCCACCACTTAATACACAGACTACTTTCTTTCCTTTAATGTCCATTTGTTTTAATGCAGCTACGGAAAGGAGTCCGGAATTCTCTACGATCATCTTATGGTTTTCTACCATGTCAAGGAATGCACCGATCAGCTCATCATCATCTACGAGAAGAATATCGTCTACATTCTCTTTCACATAAGGAACAACTTTATCTCCAACTTCTTTTACAGCTGTTCCGTCTGCGATTGTATTTGCAGATGGAAGTTTTACAGGCTCTCCTGCTTTCAGGGCTGCTGTCATACTGGCCGCTTCTGACGGCTCTACACCGATTACTTTGATCTTTGGATTCAGCATCTTGGCAAGTGTGGAAACACCTGTGATCAGTCCGCCTCCACCGATTGGTGCAAGGATATAATCTACAGTCGGGAGTTCCTGAACGATCTCCATTGCGATTGTTCCCTGACCTGTAGCGACATCAAGGTCATTAAACGGATGAACGAATGTATATCCGTTCTCTTCTGCAAGTTTACATGCATATGCGTAAGCATCATCATAAACATCACCATGAAGTACTACGTCTGCCCCAAAGCTTTTTGTACGGTTTACTTTGATCAGCGGTGTAACTGTAGGCATAACAATCGTAGCTTTGCATCCAAACTGTTTTGCTGCAAATGCAACGCCCTGTGCATGATTTCCTGCTGATGCTGTGATCAGTCCACGGCTTCTTTCTTCGTCTGTCAGTGTGCTGATCTTGTAATATGCACCACGGATCTTATAAGCTCCTGTGTGCTGCATATTTTCCGGTTTTAAATAAACCTTTGCTCCTGTCTGTGCACTTAAGTATTCACTGTAAATGAGTTTTGTAGGATTTGTTACCTTTTTTACCAGTTCGCTAGCTTCTTCAAATTTCTCTAATGTCATCATGGTCTTTCTTCCTCTCTGTAAAACAACGCGTTTACGAACTCCTCTGAGTCAAATTTCTGCAAGTCATCAATTGTTTCTCCTACACCGATATATTTTACCGGGATACCAAGTTCAGACTGGATTGCTACTGCAATTCCTCCTTTGGCTGTTCCATCCATCTTTGTCAGAACAATTCCTGTTATATCTGTTACTTCATTGAATTCCTTTGCCTGGGCAAGTGCATTCTGTCCTGTCGTTGCATCCAGCACAACCAGCGTCTCACGGAACGCATCCGGATACTCTCTGTCAATCACACGATTGATCTTCTTAAGCTCTTCCATCAGGTTCCTCTTATTGTGAAGTCTTCCGGCTGTATCGCACAGAAGTACATCTGCCCTTCTCGCTTTCGCAGCAGCAACCGCATCATATACAACTGATGCCGGATCTGCACCTTCCTGACCGCCGATCATCTCAACACCGGCACGGTTGGACCATTCTTTTAACTGCTCTCCTGCTGCCGCACGGAATGTATCCGCTGCCGCAAGGATCACTTTCTTATTCTGTGCTTTCAGCTTTCCTGCAAGTTTACCGATCGTTGTTGTTTTTCCAACACCATTTACTCCGATCACGAAAACCACACTCTGACGATTCTCAAACTCATATGCTGTCTCTCCGACATCCATCTGTTCACGAATACTGTCAATCACAAGCTGTCTACATTCAATCGGTTCCTTGATATGTTGCTCTTTTACTTTAACCTTTAAATCTTCAATGATGTCCATTGTTGCTCTGACACCAAGATCTCCCATGATCAGAGTTTCTTCCAGTTCTTCATAAAAGTCATCATCAATCTTTGAAAATCCATGGAAAATACTGTCCATGCCGGACACAATATTATCTCTTGTCTTTGTCAGACCGGATACAAGTCGTTTAAAAAATCCTTTTTTTTCTTCTCCCATTTTCAGCCTCCTGTTCTCTTAATACCCTGTTTACAATAAAAACAGGTTTATTTTTCCAGATCATCTTCCAACAGATCCACAGAAACAAGTGTAGATACTCCTTTTTCCTGCATGGTAATTCCATACAACCGGTCTGCTGCTGCCATTGTACCACGTCTGTGGGTAATGACAATGAACTGTGTATATTTTGTCAGCTTATGTAAATATTTCGCATAACGATCTACATTGTTGTCATCCAGTGCCGCTTCAATCTCATCAAGGAGACAGAACGGAGATGGCTTCAGATTCTGGATTGCAAATAATAATGCGATTGCAGTCAGCGCCTTCTCTCCACCTGAAAGCTGCATCATATTCTGCAGTTTCTTTCCAGGTGGCTGTGCGATGATGCGTATTCCTGCCTCAAGAATATCCACATCCTCCTGTAATTCCAACGATCCTTTTCCGCCTCCGAAAAGCTGACGGAATACATCATTGAACTCTGTTGCAATTCTTGCGAACTGTTCTGTGAACTGCTTGCGCATCGCCACGTCCAGTTCTTCGATAATCTGTTCAAGAGATGCTTCTGCCTCTACAAGATCATCATGCTGACCTTTTAAGAATGTATAACGCTCGGATACATTTTTGTAATCCTCAATTGCATTGACATTGACCGAACCAAGCTTTCGGATCTCATTCTTAAGTTCCTGAATCTTTTTCTTCATCAATGCCAGATCTGTCAGTGTCTCATTACGAAGTTCTTTCGCATGATTGTAAGTGAGTTCATACTCTTCCCACATATAATTCATCTGCTTCTCTGACGCTTCCTCATAGCCTTCTTTCTGGCTGTTCAGACGGAAACATTCTTTATCAAGATCTGACACATGCTTTGCAAGTTCTTCTCTCTGTCGTAAGAAATCCCTGTGCTTCTGATTCAGTTCTTCGCGTTTTTTACTCTGTACTTTAATCTCTTCACCAATCTCTGTAAACAGTTCTTTTGAATCTTCAATCGTTTTCCTGAGTCCTTCGATTTCATTTTCTTTTTGCAGAATTTCCTCAGATACATCTCCACGATTTTCGGCAAGTTCTTCCTGCTCTTTTTCATATCTGGTGATTTCCTCATCTATACGGGAAATATTTTCTACAATAAAAGTTTTCTGCTGATCCAGGCCTGCCAGTGAGAGATGGACTTCCTCAGACTGTTTCATCTGGACAGCCTCATCCTCTCTTTCTTTCTCCAACTGCATCTGCAAAGCTTCAATCTGTTCATTCAGTTCTTTTTCCAACTTCTCTGATGTCTCAAGTTCCATCTGGATAGAATCTTCATTCTCATTGATTTCATCTAGCTCCTGAAGCAATGCTTTCTGTTCTTTCAGAAATCCTTCGTAACGCTGTTTCGATTCTAACTGTTCTCTCTGTACCTGTGCAACATTCATTCGCGCAGTATTCTCCAGCACTGATTCTTCTCTTAAATGTTCCTGCACTTCATCGATCACACTGTAACATGCTGCACGACGATTCTTCGCCTCTGCAACTTCTTTTTCCAGTTCATCCATGTCAGACTTGAGCATATCAACCGTCTTCTCGAATTCTTCTATCTCGCGGCGTCTGCTCAACAGATTACTTGAATTCTTAAATGCACCACCCGTCATGGATCCTCCCGGATTGATCAGGTCACCTTCCAGTGTGACCAGACGCAGAGACTGGCGGTATTTTCTTGCAATTGCAATTCCATGATCAATATGGTCTACTACGATCGTACGTCCAAGCAGCTGATCTGCCAGTCCGTCAAATCTTGATTCCACATGGATCAATGTATTCGCAAGCCCGATCACTCCCGGTTCTTTGAGTGCTTCCGGATTCCGGATTCCTCCGCCTCCATGCATACTTGTCAGCGGAAGAAAGGTTGCCCGTCCGAATTTATTACGCTTGAGGAAATCAATCATGCGCTTGGCTGTATCTTCATTATCTGTAACGATATTCTGAATACTTCCTCCAAGTGCTGTCTCAATAGCGATCTCATATTCCTTATCAACCTTAATGATATCCGCTACAACACCGATCAGACCTTTCTCACGGTCTTTATTCGACATTACCTTTCGGATACTGTTACCATATCCGTCATAGCGCTCTGTAATATTCTTTAATGACTCCAGACGGGAAGATTCTCTGTGATAAGCGGTCTGGCCGATCCGTAACTTTTCCTGCTTCTCTTTCAGCTCATTCTGAAGCCTGCCAAGTTCCTGTTCATTCAGGGAAATCTTTTCCTTATAGGTTTGTATGCGCTCACGAATCTGACTAAGTTCTTCTTCATACTCCTTAAGTCTGTTGTTATGTCCTTCTGCTACCGTCGAAATCTCAAGAATATTTCTTGCAAGTACAGACTTACGCGTCTGGATCTGTTCTTTCGTCGTATCAAAATGCTGAATCTTAGCTTTTGTTGAAGCACGATTTCCAAGCAGATCCATGATTTCCTGCTTCTTCTGCTCGATTCCTGCACTGTGTTCTGCAATCTTTGACTGAATCTCAATTAAACTCTGCTGTGCTTCCGTATCCTGTCCACTGGCTGATTCTAACTGTTCTGAAATTCTTTTCTTCTCTTCTTCAAGCTCTCTTTTCTGTTGCTGTCTTGTATCTATCTCACTGACGATCGTACTCAGACGATGATCATAATGCTCATCATTCATACGGGCTGTATTGATCTGCTCTTTCAGGACATTGATCTGACCTTCCAGTTGCTGCTTCAAAAGATTCGTCTCATTCATCTGATTCTTTGCAGTTTCAATTGCAAGATCAATCTGATCTACTTCTTCCTCGATTGCCTCGTATTCTGCTTTCATCTTCTCATAGCGGGCATTCGATTCCTGCATCTCCTGCGAAGCAATCTCATATTTCCCACCGACTTCACGAATACGCTCCTGCAGCCGCTCTTCCTCCAGCAAAAACATATTAATATCATATGTTTTTAATTCTTCTTTCATCTTCAGATAGATTCTGGCTGTCTCTGACTGTCTTTCCAAAGGACCGATCTGTTTCTCAAGCTCTGCAAGAATATCATTCACACGGGTAAGATTCTGGCGTTCATCCTCCAGCTTTTTCAAAGAAAGTGACTTTCTTCTCTTATATTTTACAATTCCGGCGGCCTCGTCAAAAAGTTCTCTTCTCTCTTCCGGCTTGCCGCTTAAGATCTTATCAATCTGTCCCTGACCGATAATCGAATAGCCTTCTTTACCGATACCTGTATCATAGAACATCTCATTGATATCTTTCAGTCTGCAGGCTGAACCATTGATCAGATACTCACTCTCTCCGGATCGGTACAATTTACGTGTAACAGTAACCTCTTCGTACTCTACCGGAAGTTTATGATCTGAATTATCCAGCGTGATTGCAACCGAAGCATAGCTAAGCGGTTTCCGGTTCTCTGTTCCTGAAAAAATTACATCCTGCATGGTGCCTCCACGCAGCTGCTTCACTCTCTGCTCTCCAAGAACCCAGCGGACGGCGTCAGCGACATTACTCTTACCACTTCCATTCGGACCTACAATACCTGTAATTCCGTTATGAAATTCAAATTTGATCTTATTGGCAAAAGATTTGAATCCCTGCACTTCTATACTCTTTAAATACATAAAGTCCTCTTTACTTTTTCTTTCTGAGATTCAGGATTGCCTCATAAGCTGCCTGCTGTTCTGCTGACTTCTTCGAACTTCCTTTTCCACGTCCCCAGGCTTTTCCCCCAATTCTTGCTTCCACTTCGAAAATCTTATTATGATCCGGTCCCTGTTCATCGATCAGTTCATAACTTACATTTCCTGTCATATTCGCCTGCACGATCTCCTGTAAGATCGTTTTACTATCATAAAAGAGTTTCTTATCCTCTAAATCTGTCAAAATAAAATGATGGATAAACTCTTTTGCATTAGTAAAACCACCGTCGAGATAGATAGCCCCGATCAATGCTTCCATCGCATCAGATGTGATAGAATCTCTTTTTCTTCCACCGGTTGCCTCTTCTCCCTTCCCAAGAAGCAGGTAATCTCCAAGTCCGATATCTCTTGCACACATTGCCAGAGACGGTTCACATACCATACTTGCACGTGTCTTTGTCAATTCTCCCTCAGATACCTTTGGAAATTCATTGAATAAATACGCGCTTGATACTAATTCCAATACTGCATCTCCGAGAAATTCCAGGCGTTCATTACACTCGTATTTCTTCAAATGCTTCTCATTCGTATAAGAACTGTGCATCAGTGCACGTTCGATCAGGCTTTTGTCTTTAAACACATATCCGATCTTCTGTTCCAGTTCTTTCACTCTGTCCATTTAAATGGCCTCCTTCGTGTTTATAAACGAAAAAGCCCAAACGGGCTTTTTCATCTCACTATCTGATTATTCATTAGCCTTCTTTTTCTGGATCTGGTCAACAGCATCCTGCACTGTTGTGATCTTCTCTGCCTCTTCGTTATCGATCTCGATGTCAAAATCTTCTTCAATTCCCATAATGATCTGGAAAATATCCAGAGAGTCAGCTCCAAGATCATCTACAAATGTAGTATCCGGTGTGATTGTCTCCGGTGAAACATTAAGTACGTCCGCAATAATTGCCTGCAGTTTTTCAAATTCTGTCATTGTAAAACTCCTCCTGTCTTATTCGACTTCTTTCTCTTCTTTCTTTTCTTCCAGGGTCTCCTGTTGAATTGCCTCTTTTATCTTCTCATTGATCTTCTGCTCCTTAAATGCAACACACTGAATGATTGAGTTGCATACCTCCTTTGACTTTGAACTTCCATGTGTCTTTACCACAAGTCCGTTCAGGCCAAGAAGCGGTGCGCCGCCATACTCACTTGTATCAAAATCTTTCAGTACGCCCTTTAAAGCAGGTTTCACAAGCAGTGCCCCTATCTTACTACGCAAAGAAGAAAGCATTCCTTTCTTCACTTTCTTAAGCAGTGCTCCTGCAACACCCTCATAAAGCTTCAGAATAATATTACCTGCAAATGCTTCACAGACAATGACATCTGCTGCTCCGTAAGGAATATCTCGTGCCTCAACACTTCCAATGAAATTAATGTCAGGACATTCTTTTAACAGTGGGAATGTCTCTTTCACCAGCGCATTTCCCTTCTCTTCTTCAGCACCGATATTCACGATACCAACTGTCGGATTCTTCTTTCCCATAACGCTTTCCATATAAATGGATCCCATCTTTGCAAACTGTACCAGGTGAGATGGGCGCGCGTCTACATTAGCTCCACAATCGATCAAAAGTGAAACACCTTTTAATGTAGGAATCAGTGGTGCAAGCGGTGGTCTTTCAACACCTTTGATCCTGCCTACAAGAACCTGTCCTCCAACAAGAACAGCTCCTGAACTTCCTGCAGATACAAAAGCATCTGCTTCCCCTTTCTTCACCATCTTCATCGCAACAACAATGGATGAATCTTTCTTACCACGGATTGCTTTCACCGGAGGTTCTGCCGTCTCAATAACCTCTGTAGCATTCACAATCTCAATCTGCTCCTCATGATACGTATAAGCGGAGAGTTCCTTGCGAATCACATCTTCCTTACCTGTCAGCAGTACCTTGATATCTTTTCTCTTCCGCACTGCCTCTACGGCACCTTTTACCATCTCTCTTGGTGCATTGTCTCCACCCATGGCATCAAGAGCAACCCTTGTAATCTCTGACATATCATTTCCTCCTTGCGCTACTGAAATTATTCTACTGGATATCAGTATAAAAATCAATAAAAAAAGGCGTAAAACACAAAGTTTTTACGCCCTCAAGTGTTCTGTTCGCAGTACACTCAATATCTTATTGATCATTAGTCAACTGAAACGATCTCGCGCTTGTTGTAAGATCCACACGCCTTACATACACGGTGTGGCATCATAAGCTCGCCGCACTTGCTGCATTTCACCAGATTCGGTGCGCTCATCTTCCAGTTAGCTCTTCTTTTATCTCTTCTTGCTTTTGAAGATTTATTCTTTGGACAGATTGACATAGGTTACACCTCCTTAAAATTCTTAAATAAGTCACGGACAACTGACATTCTCGGATCAAGCCCTGTATCTTCACAGTTACAAGACCCCGTATTTAAATTCTGACCGCATACATTGCATAATCCTTTGCAGTCTTCCCTGCAAAGTACTTTCGTCGGCCAGCTCGACAAAATCTCATGAAAGAGCAGTTTGTCCACGTCAAGATGATATCCGTCAATAAAGTTTGATTCATCCAGCTCCTCTGTCAGTTCTGCGTCGGAGAGGCCTACGTCCACATGTTTCACACAATTCAGTTCAAACTCCCGTTTCACATCCTCCAGACAACGGTCACATGGAATCATGACACTCAATCTGGTCTCTGCTGTGATGAGCAGTTCTTTTCCCCTTATATGCTCTACTTTAACATGAACCGGCTCCTTGCTGATAATGGGGTAGGTTCCGGATTGTAACCGGATCTCTTCCATCTCCAGCCGCACAGTTTCTTCAACCGTCTTATGCTGGTCTGACAAAACGTCTGATAGGTTAATCAACATAATGTATTTCTCCTATTCATACCTAAACTATTATATCATGGAAAAAATGTTTGTCAACAGATATTTATAATTTCTATCAAAAATATTGTGAAGAGCAAAATATATTGGATACATTTTTGCTTCTTCTATGCGCAAAAGCAGGACTGAACTGCTCTCTTGGCACCTCAGTCCTGCGCTCATATACAATATAATCTTTATAGATCACTATCGTATACACTTTCTCAAATTAAGATTTCTTCAATTATTTTACAAGCGCTAATGTCTCACGGGCGATTGCAAGCTCTTCGTTTGTAGGAATAACGAATACTTTAACCTTTGATCCTTCTTTTGTAAGCTCAGCTTCTTTTCCTCTGAGTCCTGCATTCGCTTCTGAATCGAAGTCTACTCCAAGGTATCCAAGGTATTTACATACTTCTTCCCTTACATAATCATCGTTCTCACCGATACCAGCTGTAAATACGATGTCATCTACACCATTCATAGCTGCAGCGTAAGATCCGATGTATTTTGCTACTCTGTATGAGAATACATCCATAGCGATCTTAGCTTTCTTATCTCCGGCATTCATAGCGTCTGTCAGGTCACGGAAGTCACTTGAAAGTCCACCTGAAATTCCAAATACACCAGACTTTTTGTTCAGTACTTCCATAACACCTTCAATGTCAAGGTTCTCTTTCTTAGCAATGAACTCCATGATTGCAGGATCGATATCACCTGAACGTGTTCCCATTACAAGTCCTTCAAGTGGAGTAAGTCCCATAGAAGTATCTACACATTTTCCGTTAAGAACAGCACTTACACTGGATCCATTTCCGAGGTGGCATACAATTGTCTTTACTTCATCGTAAGATTTTCCCATTACTTCTGCTGCTCTCTTAGATACGAAGCTGTGGCTTGTTCCGTGGAAACCGTAACGTCTTACTTTGTATTTCTCATAGTACTCATATGGAAGTCCATACATATAAGCCTTCTCCGGCATTGTCTGATGGAAAGCTGTATCAAATACTGCAACCATAGGTGTTCCTGGCATCAGTTTCTCACATGCTGCAACACCGATCAGGTTTGCCGGGTTATGAAGTGGTGCAAGATCATTACACTCTTCTACTGCTTTCTTTACTTCGTCTGTGATTACTACAGATGAAGCAAACTTCTCTCCACCATGTACGAGACGGTGTCCAACTGCTCCGATCTCATCAAGGCTCTTAACAACTCCTGTCTTCTCATTTGTCAGAGCATCAATTACAAACTGAATTGCTTCTGTATGAGTTGGCATAGCCAGATCAGATTTCTCTTTCTCTCCGCCAGCCGGCTGATATGTAAGACGTCCGTCGATTCCAATTCTCTCACAAAGTCCTTTTGCAAGTACATTCTCTGTCTCAGCGTTGATCAGCTGGAATTTCAGAGATGAGCTTCCGCAGTTGATTACTAATACGTTCATTTTCTTTTTTCCTCCTGAAAAAACCTTATTCTTATTATCCGAGGGCAGCTCACACTACCCTCTTTGTTTCTTTTGATTACCCGTAACTATTTTAAAAAATCTGTAAACAATTACAATTATTCAGCCTGTGCCTGTACAGCTGTGATAGCTACAACGCCTACGATATCTTCAGCGCTGCATCCACGGGAAAGGTCGTTAACCGGAGCGGCGATTCCCTGTGTCAGAGGACCGTAAGCTTCTGCTTTAGCAAGTCTCTGAACAAGTTTGTATCCAATATTACCAGCATCAAGGTCTGGGAATACAAGTACGTTAGCATGTCCTGCAACCTTGCTTCCCGGCGCTTTAGATTCCCCAACGGATGGAACGATAGCTGCATCAAGCTGAAGTTCTCCGTCAAGAGCAAGCTCTGGTGCGAGTTCCTGAGCGATCTTTGTTGCCTCAACAACTTTATCTACATCTGCATGCTTAGCACTTCCCTTTGTTGAGTGAGAAAGCATAGCAACAACTGGCTCTTTCTCAACAAGCAGTTTGAAAGAATCTGCGGATGAAATAGCGATGTTCGCAAGTTTCTCCGGATCTGGATTCTGCTCAAGTCCTGCATCAGCAAAGATAAATGTTCCGTTTGCTCCCATGTCGCAGTTCGGTACTACCATAAGGAAGAATGCGGATACGAGCTTTGTTCCCGGTTTTGTCTTCAGGATCTGAAGGCATGGACGAAGTGTATCTGCTGTAGAGTGGCATGCTCCGGATACCATTCCGTCTGCATCACCCATCTTAACCATCATTACACCATAGTATAAGTAATTGCTAAGAAGCAGTTCTTTTGCCTGCTCAGGAGTCATTCCCTTTTTCTGTCTTAACTCAACAAGTTTTGCAATATATCCTTCTGTTCTTGCATCTGTTGCAGGATCTACGATTGTTGCACCGGAGATGTCGTATGTACCTTTGTTCTTCTCAATCTCCTCTTTACTTCCTACAAGCACCAGATCAGCAAGTCCTTCTTTCAGTACTGTCTCTGCTGCTTTGTAAGTTCTTTCGTCCTCTGTCTCAGGAAGAACGATTGTCTTTTTGCAAGCTTTCGCTCTTGCTTTGATTTCATCAATAAATCCCATGATTTAATGCCACCTTTCTTTTTATCTCACTTGGCTCTATTATAACGCAATCGTTTTTTGTATACAAGTCATTTTATGTGCATTTTCAAATACAATCCGCACTTTGTAATAGGATATTTGTAAGATTGTTACAATTTTATCAAACATTGTCTTTTTCTAAGAACATTGCGAGCCAGAACAGGCACCCCTCACGGCAACTGTTCTGGCTCTTATTAAAATTTACACCTTCAAAACCCCTTGCTTATATTCATTCTGAAATGCCGTCTTAAACTTATCCGTCACCACTGAGGTATACAGATTCGAAGCAAGCATATCATGTCTGAGCATTTTCTGACCAAGTTCCGGAAGATCGTCAATTTCAGACATTTTCGTCAAAACCGGAAGACTGCTCTCCTTCGACATAGCTGTCAAAAGCTTTGCATTGTCTTTTCGAAAACCAAGCAGACGTGCATATATATGATAGCCATTGTCAATATATTCTTCCACATTTGCCTTCTTCGTTCCAAGCATAATATGAAGCAATGCCCGGTTGACTCGGGTCTGTGTAAGTTCTCGTGTTTTTAACAAATCACAGAACTGTTTATAATTAAAAAAGTTGTTTAACTGATTCGCAATTCTGAATGCAATCTCCGGAGAGACATCCACATATCGAACCAGACTTTCCGGCTGTTTATTTAACAGCTTATATTTCAAAATCAGAGAAAAATCATTCTGTGAAATCGGATACTGTACTTTATGATAATCCTTCAAAAGTTCCAGACAACATTTTGGAACCTGGTTTTCCAACTCTGACAGTATTCCCGAAAATGATAGCTCATCGTAATTTCCTTCTACTGGTTCTGTATTGAAAGATGAACTTGAATAAGCAAGCAGTGAACGAATTGCCGTAGCGGAACTATAATCACTGTCCAGTTCTTCATCATGATACTGTGCACCACGCCTTGCAATCGTATAAGGTTCTATCCTGCTTCCAAGTTTTTTGATTGCTTTCAAATATTCAATCCCCAAAATATTGTTCGGATTTCTTAAAATCTCTGCAAACCGAGGATCTTCTGTATAAGAAAGAATTGCTTCCTGTCTGGCGCGTGGAAAAGACATTCCTTGTTTCAAATAATCTTTCAACAGAATCTGGTAGGCTTCAGGTTCTTCAAGAAGTAGTTCTGCAAGCTGTTCCAAGATTGGGAGATCATTACATTCACTGCCAAAACAGATAGAATCAACAATTCCAAGAGACTCTAAAAGAGATACGGATCCAAGTGCAAAAAGCTCCGCAGATCCCGTCGCATAACAGACCGGAAGTTCAAAGACAGCTCCAGCACCACACATCAGTGCCATCTCTGCACGTATCCTTTTAGGCATGATTGCAGGTGTTCCCCGCTGCACATAGTCACCACTCATAACAACAACGGCTGCATCTGCACCGGTTACACGCAGAGATTCTTTAATATGATAAAGATGTCCATTGTGAAATGGATTATATTCTGTAATAAGACCAACGATTTTCATAATATTCTCCTAAAAAAGCAGAGTACTGCTCACACCACGTGTGAACAGTACCACCTCTCACCAATACAGATTATGTAACTGTTCAGAGCCAACTTCCAAAATGCTACGCATTTCGTCACAGTTACCAGTTTACAATCTCTTCATGCAAGTAATCGCCAGTGCCCCCGGACCAATATGGCAGGCCACACTCAATGACAATGTTCCTTCCATAATCTCATATCCCGGAAATCTTTCTTCGATCTCTGCTTTCCACTCCTGTGCTTCTTCTTTACTGCATGTGTAAGCCATACCAAGAACCATCTGATCCTTAACATCGGCAAATCGTCCATTCAGATCTTTCTCAATTGCATTGAGCATTGTCTTCTTCGCTGTTTTCCAGCCTCTTGCTTTCGAAAATGCATCCAGCTTTTCTCCCTGGATCTGAAGAACAGGCTTTAAGTTCAGCACCGTTCCGATCGCCGCTGCCGCCGGTGTGATTCTTCCACCTTTTTTCAGGTATTTCAAAGTATCCACCGTAATATAAATACTTGCCTGAAGTTTTTCTTTCTCCAGTATTTCTTTAATCTCTGCTGCGCTCTTTCCTTCTTCACGCAAATTCATTGCATCCAGAACAGACTGCTCCTGTGTAACTGAAATTCTCTGATTATCAACCACCTGGACGCGTCCGTCATATTCAGCTGCAAGAGTAATTGCTGTTGCACATGTGCTGCTCAAGCCACTGGACATCGGAATACATACAAGCTCATCATATTCTTCCAGAACTTTATCCCAGAGATCCATGACCTCTCCCGGGGATGGCTGTGATGTTGAAATATCGGAATCTGCTCCGAGCTTTTCATAAAATTCACTCTGGGAAAGTGTGATATCCTCCAGATAAAGTTCTCCATCAATAAAGAATGGCATCGGAAGAACAAAAATTCCAAGTTCTTTTCCCTGTTCCTGTGTTATACCGCTATTACTATCCGTTACAATTGCAACTTTACTCATCAAATTTCTCCCTCGTTAATTCTTAAAACTATGAATCGGAGCCGGAATACGTCCCTGTCTGTTGATAAACGCATCACATCCAAATTCATTCACCGGCATAATCGGTGCATAACCTAACAATCCACCAAATTCTGCCACGTCTCCAACATCTTTACCGATGACCGGAATCAGACGCACTGCTGTCGTCTTCTGGTTGACCATACCAATTGCCATCTCATCTGCAATGATTCCAGAGATTGTCGCTGCTGATGTCTTTCCAGGGATTGCGATCATGTCAAGTCCTACAGAGCATACGCATGTCATTGCCTCTAACTTCTCAATTGTAAGGGATCCTGCATTTACTGCATCAATCATTCCCTGATCTTCACTGACCGGAATAAATGCACCGCTGAGTCCACCTACATAAGAAGATGCCATAACGCCGCCCTTCTTCACCTGGTCATTGAGCATTGCAAGTGCTGCTGTTGTTCCAGGTGCACCAACGCGCTCCAGTCCGATTTCCTCCAGGATCTCTGCAATACTATCTCCAACTGCCGGAGTCGGAGCAAGAGAAAGATCAATGATTCCAAATGGAATTCCAAGACGTGCAGAAGCCTCTCCTGCAACAAGCTGTCCTACTCGTGTAATCTTAAACGCTGTTTTCTTAATTGTTTCACAGAGTTCTTCAAAACCTTTTCCACGTGCTTTTTCAATCGCTTTCTTTACAACTCCCGGTCCGCTGACACCTACATTAATAATCGTATCTGCCTCAGTCACACCGAGAAATGCACCTGCCATAAACGGGTTATCATCCGGTGCATTGCAAAGAATAACAAGCTTTGCGCAACCAAGAGAATCTCTGTCTTTCGTTGCCTCTGCCGCTTCTTTCACAATCTGTCCACACAGACGGACTGCATCCATATTGATACCTGTCTTTGTTGATCCCACATTGACGGAACTACAGATTCTCTCTGTCTCGGCCAGTGCCTGCGGGATTGAACGGATCAGATTCTCTTCACTTGGTGTCATTCCTTTCGACACAAGCGCGGAGTATCCGCCAATGAAGTTTACACCTACTTTTTCCGCTGCGCGGTCAAGTGTACGTGCGATTGTCACATAATCTTCCGGAGTCTTACACGCTGCTGCTCCAACAAGCGATACAGGTGTAATTGAAATTCTCTTATTTACGATCGGAATTCCGAATTCTTTCTCAATGTCTTTTCCTGTAGATACAAGATCTTTTGCAACTGTTGTAATCTTCTCATAAATCTTACGGTTCAGTTCATCCAGATCAGAATCCACACAGTCCAACAGACTGATTCCAAGAGTGATCGTGCGGACATCAAGGTTCTCGCTTTCGATCATCTTATTGGTTTCTGATACTTCATACATATTAATCATAGTCTTATCCTCACCTTATCTCCGACTTCTTACAGACGGTGCATTTTCTCAAAAATCTCTTCTCTCTGACAATGAATTGTTACACCGATCTCTTTGCCAAGTGCATCCATCTCATCACAAACTTCTTTGAAATCTTTCTTCAGATTCGCAACATCCACGATCATCATCATGTTGAAATATCCCTGAACAATTGTCTGTGAAATATCAAGGATATTGATTTCATTTTCCGCAAGATATGTACATACTTTTGCAATAATTCCTACTGTGTCTTCTCCAAGTACTGTGACAATACATTTCTTCATTCTTTCTGTACCTCCGCTTTGATTCACTCAATTTTATACATTAATAATATCCGAAACTGATTCCCGGCTTGCAACGAACATATTCAGGTCTTCCCCTTTATATTCATTATCTGCAAGCGTAACTTCCAGCTTCACTGTCTCATAAGCAAGTCTTGCGTAATTGTTCTCCTTGCTCAGATGACCAAGCATGATGTGTTTCAGATTATCATGTAGTATATCACAAAGAAGCTGTCCTGACAATTCATTTGATAAATGACCGCGATCGCCAAGAATTCTCTGCTTCAGATAATATGGATATCCTCCGACTTCCAGCATATGGATATCATGGTTTGCTTCCAGAAGGATCGCATCCAGATTTTTCAGATTCTTCACTGTATAATCATCATATTTTCCAAGATCTGTTGCAACTGCTACGGACTTCCCACCTTGTTCAATACGATATCCGGACGGTTCATTTGCATCATGGGAAATAGCAAATGGGTGTACGTCCAGTTCACCAAGCCGAAATGGATGATCTGCCTTAATCGGATGTAAAAGTCCTTCTGGCATCTTTCCAAGACTGGAAGACTCTTTGATTCCTGCAATCGTTCCCGGAGTCGCATAAATTGGTATCTCGTACTTTCTGCTGAACACACCAAGTCCCTTAATATGATCCGAATGTTCATGTGTGATCAGAATTCCATCAAGTTCGTCCCCTTTAATCTCCAACTTATTCAGACCTTCTTCAATTCGTTTCTTACTAATCCCCGTATCAATCAGAAGATGGGAATTATCACTTCCTACATAGATACAGTTTCCACTGCTGCCGCTTGCAATACTGCACATTCTCATTTGTTCAATCTATCTCCTATTTGTCTCTTTGTTGCTTCAAAGTCTCCACTATTATCAATTACAACTGTGCATGCCTTTCGAAATACTTCTTCTACCGGTTGTGAAGCAATCATTCTGGTGATCTTTTCATCCGTATAATGTCTGGAACTTTTCAGTCGTTCTCTCCGAACCGCTTCATCTGTGTAAATATACCATAATTCATCACACAGTTCCTTTCCTACTTCCGGAAGAAGTGCTGCTTCTACTATATAATAAGAGCAACCTTCTTCTTTTTTCTTCAAGATATCTTTCTGAACCCATTCCAGCACTTCCGGATGCACAATATCATTCAATCTTTGTAATTTCTTCTCATCTGCAAATACGCAGCTTCCAAGTTTCATGCGATCCAGTTCACCATTGTTTCCGACAATCTGTTCACCAAATTCTTGTACAATTCTCGAAAACGCCTGTGTCCCTTTCTTCTGGATCTGCTTTGCAACTTCATCCATCTGACAGACTACCGCACCGTATTCCTGTTCAAGAAATTTTAAAACTTCACTTTTTCCGGAGCCAACTCCACCCGTGATTCCAATTACTTTCATCTTATTTTGCCTCATACCAGTTCTTCCCTGTATGCATATCTACACTAAGCGGAACTAACAATTCTGCTGCGTGTTCCATCTTATCCTGAAGGATCTGCTGTACTTCTTCTAATTCTGTTTCATCTGCTTCGATCAAAAGTTCATCATGCACCTGAAGGATCATCCGTGATTTCAGATTTTTCTTCTTCAGTTCTTCATTTACATGAATCATTGCTATTTTAATAATATCTGCAGCAGTTCCCTGGATCGGTGCATTCATTGCCACACGCTCTCCAAAACTTCTCTGCATAAAATTGCTGGATTTTAATTCCGGCATCGGTCTTCTTCTTCCATATAAAGTCTCTGCATATCCTTTTTCTTTCGCATCGCTCACACATTTATCAAGAAATGTCTTAATTCCCGGATAGGATTCAAAATAATGCTCAATATACTGTGACGCCTCTTTTCTCGAAATACTCAGATCCTGGCTCAGTCCAAAAGAACTGATTCCATACACAATGCCGAAATTAACTGCTTTTGCATTTCTTCTCTGCAGATCTGTCACTTCATCAAATGGTACGTGGAATACCTGGGAAGCTGTCATTCGGTGAATATCTCTCGCTTCACGATATGCCTGGATCAGCTGTTCGTCACCGGAACAATGCGCCAGAATACGAAGCTCGATCTGAGAATAATCTGCATCCACAAAGACACAGCCTTCTTTTGGTACAAATACTTTACGGATCAGACGTCCAAGCTCCATACGAACCGGTATATTCTGCAGATTCGGTTCTGTACTGCTGATACGTCCGGTTGCCGTGATTGTCTGATTGAATTTACTGTGGATTCTTCCATCCATCCCTATATAATTTGCAAGTCCGTCTGCATATGTTGACTTCAGTTTTGCAAGCTGACGATACTCCAGAATCTTTGCTACGATAGGATATTCCGGTGCAAGTTTATCTAACACATCCGCTGCTGTAGAATACCCGGTCTTTGTCTTCTTTGCATGAGGCATTTCCAGTTTTTCAAAAAGAATCACGCCAAGTTGTTTTGGAGAATTGATATTAAACTCTTCCCCTGCCATTTCATAAATCTCTTTTTCCAGCTCAATGATTCTTGCTCCAAGCTCTTCTCCGTAACGCTTCAGCTCTTCACCTTCAACCTTAACACCGGCCTGTTCCATATCATACAATGTAAATACTAATGGCATTTCAATTTCATTAAACAAACGGAACATTCCATTCTCTTCCAGTTTCTTCTCAAGAACCGGGACACAGGCATAAGCTGTATATGCCTCATAACATGATTTTGTACCCTCATCAAGTTTTTCATCAATTAAAAGATTCAAATGTTCTCTTGCCACATCTTCTGCATTGTAATCATTTTTCAGAGGATTCAGAAGATATGCTGCTACGATTGCATCAAACCCGTTCTCACTTGTAAGCTCCGGCAGCCATTCCAGATATTCTTTCAATCCACACATTGAAAAACGTTTCACACTTTTTGCAAGATGAGACAACTTTCCTGTCAGATATTCAAAATCAGCATCCATATCACAAGGAATCGTAACAATCTTTTCTGCTTCATAGCAAAGAGAAATCCTTCCGTATCCTGAAGCATGTGCAAACAATGGGAGAACATTTCCAGCATCTTTGGAAAATGCCGCACCAACGGTTTCTGCTTTCTCCGCCTCTTTAAAGACTTTCTCAATTTCTTCTTTTCCTGTTACCTCACGAAAATATTTTTCCACATCATTCACTGACGCTTCTACATCAAATCTTCCAAGCAGATTTTTAAACTCCAGTCTTTGGAATAATTCATGAGCTTCTTTTGTATAAGGATTCTCATGTCTGGCATTTTCAAGTTCAAAGGTAATATCTGCGTCCAGTTTAATCGTCGCAAGTGTCTTACTAAGCTGTGCCTGCTCCCAGAATTCTTTCAGATTCTTGCTTGCTCTTGGCGGTTTCAGCTCATCCACATGCTCGTATGCATTTTCAATCGTCTGGTACTGCTGAATGATCTTTGTCGCTGTCTTTTCGCCAACTCCCGGAACACCAGGAATATTATCAGCAGTATCACCCATCAAAGCCTTTACATCAATAAACTCTTTCGGTGTTACTCCATAGCGTTCCTGCACATCTGCCGCATAATAATCTTCTACTTCCGTCTTTCCCTGCTTTGTCTTTGGAATACGGACCTTAATATGCTCTGTCGCAAGCTGAAGCGTATCACGGTCTCCGGAAATGATGGAAACATCCATTCCTTTCTCCTCACAACGATGAGACAAGGTTCCCAAAAGATCATCTGCCTCAAGTCCGGCCTTTTCAATCACTTCTATATGCATCGCACGCAGAACGTCCTTGATCACAGGCACCTGCTGACGCAGTTCCTCTGCCATCGGCTTTCTCGTGCCCTTATAATCTGCAAACATCTCATGGCGAAATGTCGGCGCATGCACATCAAATGTAACCGTCAGATATTCCGGCTTCTCTTCATCTAATATCTTAAACATAATATTCAGGAATCCATAAACTGCGTTTGTATGCAGTCCTTCCGAATTCGTCAGATCCGGAACTCCATAAAACGCCCGGTTCAATATACTGTGTCCATCGATCAGTACAATTTTATCTCTCATCAGATTCTCTCCTATTATCTCTTGCTTTTTGTTGCATTTAATTTTAACCATTATTAAAGTATACACTAATTAACTTCTTTTTTAAAGGTTCATTTTATGGTATCATAATTTAGGGTTTTTGACTCCAATATCTTGTAAACAATATTTTCAAAAATACTATCAGGAGAATTATTATGGATGGAATTATATTTGATGTAGATGGAACACTTTGGGATTCTGTTGAAGTTGTAGCCGAATCCTGGAATCTTGCAATAAAAGAGAACTCTGATCTTGAGCCAAACTTAAACCGTGAAATTCTTCAGGGACTGTTTGGAAAGACAATGGACGAAATTGCTGCCGGAGTTTTTCCCGATCTCAACCCGGACTCTCGAAGAAAACTGATGGATATCTGTTTTGATTATGAAAACCGCTATCTTGAAACACATCCCGGTGTTTACTACGAAGGCGTTATGGACACACTCAAAGAGCTGGCTTTGGAATATCCTCTTTTTATTGTAAGCAATTGCCAGTGCGGATACATTGAAGTTATGATGAAAGGCGCAGGCATGGAACCATATATCAAAGATTTCCTTTGTTTTGGTCAGACGCAGACTTCCAAAGACCAGACGATTCTGAAATTAATGGAGAAAAATAACCTGACATCCCCTGTCTATGTCGGAGATACCCAGGGCGATGCTGATTCCTGCAAAAAAGCCGGTGTCCCTTTTATCTTTGCTGAATATGGACTTGGAGATGTTAAGGAAGATTATCCGACGATACATTCGTTTTCAGAATTAAAGAACATTTTAAGAGAGCTTGATTAACATCTCTGTTTATTTAAAACAAACTGACAAACCACACGAAACATTTTCTATCCATTAAGAATTTCATTCTGTTTCTGTTGTGATCTGTCAGTTTTTTATTGCTCACGACTTTTTTCATAATCCCGGATCTTACGCATCAATCCACGATAAATCTTATCCTGAAGCAGTTCCCGATGTTCATACGATACCGGATATTCATTCATAAAATCGGGATGTTCTTTTATATAGCAATCCCTTTCTTCTTTCGTCGCATTCAACAGATATTTTTCATAATAATCTATATCATCTATTTTTTCTTTATTCATCACTTTCTCCCATTCCCCTTAGTTCTTATGCTGTCTCACTTCTTGCACATTTCTTCGTGTTTTTATCAATTATAGTCGTAGTACGACTATAATTCAATAGTCGTGTCAGGACTTTTATATAATAATCCAAAAATACAAAAGATATCAGATTATTGTTCACTGGATACTGTGAACGATAGCTTGCTTCCGGTTAAGTTCGCACACCGGCTTTAAGGTACGAGGATGGGATTATGAAATTCGAAAACATACGAAATTTGCGAGAAGATAATGATAAAACGCAGAAAGAAGTTGCTGCATACCTCAACATCAAACAGACTACATATTCTAAATATGAACTTGGAAAAATCAACGTTCCTATTGATGTCTTCATCAAACTTGCTGATTATTATACAGTCTCAATTGATTATCTTGTTGGACGTGGGAAAAAGTGAAATAACAAATGAAAAATCTCTGGATATCTTGCAAACATTGAATTTGTAAGATATTCAGAGATTAAGTTCGATGCCGCTGGCCGGACTCGAACCGGCACGGCTACTAACCGCTTGATTTTGAGTCAAGTGCGTCTGCCAATTCCGCCACAGCGGCTTATTCTGTCGGACAAGAAAATTTTCCTGTCCGAATCAGCTTTTTTATGTTACCATATCCGGTCACATTTTTCAACTATTTTTTATGATTTTATTTGCTTTTTATTTGCAAAGTTTCTTTCCAACCTCAAAACAATCAAATGTTGCAAAATAGTCTTTCGGTGTCTCCGCACGGCGAATCATCTGTACACTTCCATCTTCTTTCAGGAGCAGCTCTGCTGATTTTAATTTACCATTATAGTTATATCCCATAGAGAAACCATGTGCACCCGTATCATGGATTACAAGGTAATCTCCCATATCAACTTCCGGAAGCATTCTGTCAATTGCAAACTTATCATTATTTTCACACAGAGAACCTGTTACATCATATTTGTGATCGCACGGTGCGTCTTCTTTTCCAAGAACAGTAATATGATGATATGCTCCATACATTGCCGGGCGCATCAGGTTAACAGCACACGCATCTACTCCGATGTAATTCTTATAAGTATTCTTCTCATGGATTGCTTTTGTCACAAGGCAGCCATAAGGTCCCATCATAAAGCGGCCAAGCTCTGTGTAGATTGCAACATCTCCCATTCCTGCCGGAACAAGTACTTCTTCATAAACCTTGCGGACACCCTCTCCGATCACACGGATATCATTCGGTTCCTGATCCGGTGTGTAAGGAATTCCAATACCACCAGAAAGATTAATAAACTTAATATGTACTCCTGTTTCTTTCTGAAGACGTACTGCCTGTTCAAAAAGAACTTTTGCAAGCATTGGATAATAATCATTTGTCACTGTATTGCTGGCAAGGAATGCATGAATACCGAATTCTTTTGCACCTTTTGCCTTCAGTGTCTTAAATGCTTCTGTGATCTGCTCTGTTGTCATTCCATACTTTGAATCTCCCGGATTATCCATAATATCATTACTGATCTTGAATATTCCGCCCGGATTATAACGGCAGCTGATTGTCTCCGGAATATGTCCGATTGTCTTCTCAAGGAAGTCAATATGTGTAATATCATCCAGATTGATGATTGCTCCAAGTTTATCAGCAAGTTTAAAATCTTCCTCCGGTGTATCATTTGAGGAAAACATAATATCATGACCATCAATTCCAACTGCATCTGACATAAGCAGTTCTGTATAAGAGGAGCAGTCACAACCGCATCCATACTCTTTCAAGATCTGTAAAAGGAACGGATTCGGAGTTGCCTTTACAGCAAAATACTCTTTATATCCCGGATTCCATGCAAATGCTTCCTTTAATGCTTTTGCATTCTCGCGGATTCCTTTCTCATCATAAAGATGGAACGGAGTCGGATATGTCTTTACAATCTCTTCAACCTGTTCTTTTGTCACAAATGGTTTCTTACTCATTTTCATTTTCTCCTTCGCGTATTTTGATTAATTCTATCTCATTCGCAAGTGCTGTTTTAAACAGCGTAACGAAATTTCTCTGTCCGGAATAGACACAAGTGTTTCTGCTCTCCTGTCCATACTCACCCGAAAGTACATATTTAGAATCTGTGATCAGACCAATCTGATTTCCTTTTTCTTTCGTCACATAAATGATCGCCCCTGAAAGTTCAAATGGATGATCTGTCACAAGAACTACCTTTTTTCCTTTTTCTGTCAGTTCCTTTAACTGTCCTTTCAACTGTTCCAGACAGACACCGGAACAGGAACAATACACTCTTTCTTCCACATTAGCCAGAAGATTATGGATCTTATCTGAAATATGTTCCTGACCATCGATCGTAACATATCCTTCTTCTTCTTTCTGTTCTCCCGTAAGATTCATATCCAACCACTTCTGTTCTTCTTCCATTCTGCGGATTCTGTTACCACAGAACTCCTGAACATGAACCGGAATATATCGCTTGGCATCCTCTTCTACCAGATATGCAGCCCCTTTCTCAACCAGAGCTGCCAGTGATGCATACACATTCGACCTTGAGATTCCTGTATCTCTCGCAATCTCATACCCCGTCTGCTTTCCTGCTTCGATCAGCCGAAGATAAACAGTTGCTTCCTGCCGGGACATTCCAAAATGCATCAGATATTCAATTGCTTTACTTTCGTCCATAGCACCATCCCTCTGATTAGTAGTTCTTTACAGGAACACTATACAGCATTGCATGAGAGATGTCAATGTTTGGGGCTTGAAATCTTTGTTTAATTTTGATATTATTTCTCATTTATTTTCTTACAGAATCTTCCAATAAAAAAGGCTGGCCAATCAGCCAGCACTTTTTCATTGTTCCACTTCCGCTTTCACCATTTCTTTGCTCTTTGTTGTGTCAATCTGATCAAACATTTTTGTTCCATCTGAATGTTCCCACACAATTTTTTTCTCATCATTGTCCTTATTCATTATAACAATCTCATCTTCTCCGATATCTCTGATCAGCTGTTCTCCGCTAACCGTCAGTAATTCTTTTCCCTGCACATCATAGATTTTTGAATATTCACCCATATCAACTTCAAATATTCCATTCATCAGAAAAAAGGAGATAAAGTTCTCTGTCGGGATTAACTCTGTAAGATCCTCCATTGTTTCCGCATTAATTAAACTCACATACTCTTTCCCATCCGCTCCGGCTATTTGAACCGCAAATACATCGCCTGATATATTACTGCCCGGACTATCATAATCTGTTACATAATCTTTGTATTCACCTTCATATTTCATAGCCTTATCCTGTTCAAGATTGCATACCCAAATCTGTGTTCTATGATCTATTTCAATCGAAAACAATACATACTTATCTGTCCATCCCAATAATTTAGGATAATCTTCTGCACCATCTATATCACCACCAGATATCGTCTTCTTTTGAATTTCTCCATCTTTGATTAATGTAAGTATAATCGGGTTATCCTCCCCTGGATAATAACCATCGGCAGTATCCATAATTGTTATCATTCCATCGTATATCTGTGCATTAATAACTTTATTTATATCCATCTCTGGATCTAACTGTTTTGAGACAGTAGTATCATAGATCATCCCCTTCTTCTCTGGCATTTCTGTTTCTTCATCTATTTTCAACATTTCATATGCGAACACACCCTGTCCCATATAATATACCGTATAATCATTGTCCCAATTTTCATTATCTATACTGTAGCTTAATACTTCATTACCATTTGGATCATGCATAACATATTTATGTACACCCGCATTATCCCATGACTTGTCTTCCTCGCTCAAAGTCCAGGTGTATCCTGCACCATAACAAATTACTTTATCCGCATTATATTCAGAAGTTATGTTTCCAGACGCATCCATTACATAAAAAGTACCACTATATTCAAACCAGACATATCCATTCTCAAAAGACACCGTGTATTTATAAATATCATCACTGGAAGCACCCTGATCAATCGGCATGTAGAATTTCATTTTCCCCTCTTGATCTACATAACCTTTATACTGCTTTTCTCCTGTATCAAATAATACAAATGCCAGGTTCTCTTTATGAGCTACCGCATTTAAAATATGTTCCACTATAATTTGAGGTTTCTCAGATTTCTTTTCTTTTCCAGTCGTTTCATCTTTCAGACTGACTGCTCCTTTTCCCGACACTGTTGCCGTATTTCGGTCATCCTCTTTATTCTTAACAATAAAGATTCCAAAGCAAGTGGCTCCAATCAGTAGTACGATAACACTGATTCCTATTATCCTGAACTTCTTTTTTTCTCCACCAGTTTTCTTTTCCACTTTTGCTCCACAATAAGGACAAAAGTCTGCCTCATTACTCACTTCTCTTTTGCATTTCGGACAAACCATGCTCTTGTTCCTCCCGCTCTTATGATTTTTTACGATTTACGATCCAGATAATATTTTTCAATCAGTCGTTCCACTTCAGAATCGTCTGCTCCATACTTTTCCCGCAACCTGTCCGCAAAATCATTGCCATGCCAGATCCATCTTCTTTCATCGTCCGTTGTTCTTGATTCCGTTCTGCTTCGATAGATTCGTTCTGCCTGATCATTTATCTTCCAATACTCATCCGAACCATTTTTCAACGAAGAATCATCATAATTGTGATCTGTTCTTTCGCATCTTGGATAATCCTGATATTCTCTTTTCTCATCTGCTGATTGTCTTCTCTCAAATTTTTCTTTGATTTTATATTTTTCTCCCGGGAAGAAGACTTTATAAAGTACGAAACAAATCGCACACAACATGATAATTTCCTGACCCGCTTCAATCAACTTTGGGATTGTCTTGGAGAAATACTCTTGGATCGCATTTATCATCGCCGCAAATCTTCCTGATACAACGAAAGTAATAATTCCAATTAACAAATATCCGCTAAACACACCAATCACAACTGGCTTTGTTTTCTTTATGTAAAGATAGATTATTGCAATTGATACAAGAAAGCAAAACCATGATGTCGCTGTATTTTGTGGAAATAGGCCATAAACCAATGCCGATGCAAAGAACAGACCAAAAGCTTTTAGCCCTTTTTTTATCACGCTCATATTCATCCTCCATAAAATTTCTTACTTATCCTTTTAATTGTTCCTTAACTTTCTGCAGTTTCTCATAAACAGTATCCTCGTTTTGATAATAGAGATTCACACTGTCACTATTTTCCAAATATTGATTAATCTCGTCCCCCCATTCTTCTATCGTCACCTGTTGATCATTGATATAACATTCACCCGCTCCCTCTCCCAGTTGGAATTTTTTCACTAAACCAAAGTCACCATCTTCATTCACGCCATGAATTTCATAAATAATAGATGAGCTTTCCGAAGCTGTAACCAGGCAACTCTTCCCCTGGGACTCTGACCAGCACACACTCGGCCATCCGCCATTAGAAAAGAGCATTGTGCCTGTATCCAGTTGTACCGCACGCCCCTTTCTATACCCCCATAATTCATAACCATAAGAAGCCAGTGCATCTAAATCACCAACCACAGAAGTACTCATGATATTTGAATTATGCACAAGATATAATTCTTCCACTCCATCCTGATCCACATCGCGCAATTCTAGATAACATACTCCACTTGCATATTGAATTCCGTATGACGTATGAAGTTCATAACTTCCGTATGACTCTTCTTTTTCTTCAATCACCTGACGATATGCTTCGTTTTGTTCCATTTTTTCTACAGGAAGTAAATACATTGGGGCTTCATCCTCAAAATAATATGGTACAGAATCCGTCTCCCAAAATATATAATCTGACATTTCACCCGAATCTACTCCAAATACTTTCTCCATTTTATTCTTGATGTCCGCTGTCTTTTCATACTTCAGCCGATATAGGTTATCTCCTCTCAAAAACAACAGCGTATCACCAGACAACCTGTACTCACCAATGTCCGATCCTTTTCCGCTAAGCTCCCAACTATATTGTTCCACATTGCCATCTTCATCAAATTCTTCAAAAAAAAGATCTGCATCTTTTTCACTCATATATTTCCAATAACTGGATACCAGCAAATCTTTTGTTTTTGAATCCGCTTCTCCTATTTCGTCATCAAATGGCAATAATATCGACGGATAGTTATCCGCTGTAAGTATTTGATAAAAAACATCTTCCCCTTTGTATTTTTCATATAAATCTTCATTAAACCACATACTGCCATCCTCTTTCGCAAGAATGGTATCTTGTAGTTCTTCCAGTTGACCATACAAAAGTGCTTTTGTCTCATCTTCCAAATTTAGTTTGATCACTCCTGATATATTTTCATAAGACCCTATATCTTCTGCCTCATCACTAAAACCATAGATTTTCTTTGTTACATCATATACTCTTCCACTCTTTTCAAATTGATAGAGTCTTGTTCCGTCACTTTCTGTGCGCCAAATTTTTTCATGTAGCGCTTTTTCAACCGCCAAATAACTGACTGCATTCCCTACATTCAGCATCCGGCACATTGACCCATCCTCATTTTCAGATGCTGTCTGCGTTTCAACCGATGTATCTATCAGCAGCTGTTTCACTTCAGCTGCTGACAACTCCGGATCTATCTGCCAAAGTAATGCAGCAGATCCTGTCACCATCGGTGCCGCCATAGATGTTCCTGGCATGGTTGCATATTTTTTCCCATCTGGTGCATGGTTATTATCATTCTTATCATCTTTTAAGGTTACGGTACTGAAAATTCCGTTTTCTCCTGTTCCACCCGGAGCATACAAATCAACACTTTTCCCGTAATTCGAATATTCTGTACGTTTACATTCATTATTTTCCTGCGTTTTTTCTACCGCTCCGACGATCAGAAGATGATCCTTAATATCTTTATAAGTTATCCCAGCTTTCTCAATCTGCTTTCTTTGATCTTGTCCCAGTTCTTCCAAATATTTTTCATATACTTCCTCCGTTATATTGGCGTAATGGCCAGCCTGTATCGCATCAACTCCTTTTCCAGATGAATCTCCATTTCCAGCAGCCTGTACAATAAGATATTTATCCGCCCCCCGTAATTCATATGACATCAGTAATTCAATACAATTTTCCGCGCTTCTGTCACATTCATTTCTATATGCCTGATAGTACTCTTCATAGGATACATGTAATGTTTTATACAAGTTGGATTCTTTATATGTTTCTTCTGTATATAACCTTGAGCCCCAGGAATTATTAATCACAGATTCCTGTTGAATCATTTTGTCTGTAATACGTACATACTCTCCTGTACTTAATAAAGAAATATAGTCTTTGCTCCCACTGTCCTCTGTAACCGGTGTCCAGTCCGCATAACTTATATTTGCTAGATCTGCGATCCCTCGTATTCCTTTCGTGTTATTATTCGCTCCTATAATCCCCATCACATGGGTTCCATGATCAGCAGCACTATTTTTTTCATATTCCTTCAATGGCTGTATTTTGTTATTGTATTTTGTATTTTGTAAGTCCTCATGTTCTGTATCAAATCCATTGTCAATAATTCCAACCGTAATTTCTGACAGATCATTCTTATGCGAATCCACATATCTCCACGCTGAATAAGCGCCAATTTCTTCTGCCCACCAGTCATTTCCATCCGGTGTTTCTCCATTTTTCCCTTCGATTATTTTTCCATCCTCACTCCATGGATTTTGATCTTCCTTTGCTTCGTTTTTATAAAATTCCACATCTAACCATGGTGCTTCATAAAGTGCATTCTGTACATATTTCGATTCTTTTAGCATGCTTACGTAATCTAAAATTTTCTTATAATCTGCTGTTTCTATTTTTATTTGAATCAAATCTACTCCGCCATGAATTCTAGTAACGATTTTTCCGTCAATCTGTTTCGCCAACTCTTTCTCTTCACGATTTGATGTGTTATCCTTCAAATATACTGTCACAAGATTATCATAATATAATACTCCTGTTTCCTGATCCCAGGAAATATGATTGCTTTGTGGATGATAAACCCGATCCCCATTTGAATAGACACTGATATGTTGATTTGAAAAATACTTTTTTACCGCATACACGCATCCAACAGCTAGAATAATCAGCAGCATAACAAATAATAGTATTCTCTTTTTCCAAACCTTACCTTTATGTTCTCTCTCCACAGGTGCTCCACAAAAGCCACAGAATTGATCCTCTTTTTTTATTCTTTTTCCACACTTTGTACACTTCACTTCTTTTCCTCTTTTTCCTTTTTTATTCATAATCATATATCTTTTTTATTTTTCCAAATAGCTTCCATTTTCCATCTACGCATTGCAAAATCGCCTGACATTCATTTCTAAGTTTTCCACTTTTGTAAATCTTAAAATCAATCCACACATAATCCGAAGGAATTCCCTTCTCCTCCGTATTCTCCAGACTCATCTGCATATCGTCTGTCCAGATTGGCATAACATAATTAGCGTTTATTCTTGAGTAGTCTGAAATTTCAACTTTCAAATGTGTTCCCAGCTCTGATTTCAACTCTTTGTTAACTTCTTTTTTCAATGCTTTTGTTATTTCTTTTTCTTTCATCTGATTACAGGGTTCTTCGAATAAAATATAATGCTGATTTTCTTTTTCCAATGTAATCAAGGACAAACTGTATTCTCCATTTTCCACTGAATTCCATTGATAACAGGAATAGGGAATAATCGAATCCTCCAACGGATTATTATAATACTCATCATATGTCCCATAAATTTTTTCTAACAGATGCTCTGTATCTTCTATATTGGCAGAATCCTGTGAATCAACAAATACAGGAACTGACAAAAAACCGTCAGCCTGTCCGGATACTCCATTATAATAATAGTACGATACATACCACTCCCCCGGAAGCTCATCGATTTCTTTCACTAACTGATGAATTCTCGAATCGCCTGTATCAACTTCTTTATATCCATCTTCCAATACTGTGTAATCATGCTCTGCATGTTTTAGATATTCTGCAAAAATTGTAGGCAGTTCTGAAACCTTCTGTGTCTGATCATTCTCTGTCTTCTGTCTCTGGGATAAAAAAGACAACACGCCCACCACAATCACAAAAAAGATTGCAATCCCCAAAATTATATATTTCTGCTTTCCTTTATCTCCATCTGACAGCTTTGCCCCACACTTTCCACAATAAGCAGCCTGTTCCGAACATTCCGAACCGCATTTCCAACACTTTTTCATTTTCTCCATTCCTTTCATAAGCAAAAACCCCATGCCTTGTATAGGTATGGGATTTTTATTTGCTTTCCATTATTCAGCATCCACTGGAGCACCACATTTTGTGCAGAAACAATTCCACTCTTCCAGTTTGTTCCCACATTGTGCACAAACTTTCTCTTCTGGCACATCTTTTTCCTTCGGTTTTTCTTCCGGTTTGTCCAAAGGCTCTTTTTCTTCCTTTGGCTCACTTTCTATCAAATTTTTTTCTACTGGTTCTCCACAATGTGTACAGAACAGCATTCCTTCTTCCAGTAAACTTCCACATTTTTTACAATATTCTCCCTTTTCTGTTGAAGTCTGCGATACTAAACGTGTTCCACAGCGCATACAGAACATAGCATCTAGGGAAACTTCACTTCCGCAATTTGGACAGGTTCCTATTTTCTTTATTTCCTGAATCTTCGCAGTAAGCATCTCAATATTCTCTTCTGACGCTCTTGCCTGACCAACTAAGTTTTGAAATGTACCTTCTAATTCTGCATAATACTTTTTCACAAACAGCTCTCCAATCTGCTGATAAATTTCCTGCAATTGCTTTTCCTCTGTTTTGATCGATGCATTCATCTTCGCAACATCTGTCAGATCTTTCGTCTTCTGTTTTGCAGTATTTCCCGCATTTTCAATTGCTTTATTAATGTCATTAAAGAAATCCATACTCACTATTTCCTTTCGTAACTTTTTCTATTTTAATTAAATATACTTACAACTGCCGCACCTGTAGAAATCATAATAGCTGCTGGAATTAATGAAACAATAGAGCAGACCAGACCGGCAATTGCCATCCCTCTTCCCCCTCGGTTCCCTTTCAACGTAACAGCAGCTAAAACCAAACTAATAATCGCACAAGGTAACGATATGTAGTAAAAACAACAGGACACGACCAATGCCACAATTCCGAGAATCATGGAAGCAATCGCCATCCCTTCTCCACTTCCATGTGAACCAGCAGAATGTCTTGTTTCTCCCATTGAAATTGTAATATTACTTACATTTCCATTATTATGATCTGTTTTTATGCTCTCTGCCTTTTTCTTTTCTTCCTTCCGTACTTCTTGTTCTGTTATTTCTGGAACAACCGGAGTCGGGACATTGCTTAACGGAGCTCCGCAATACGCACAAAACACCGCTCCATCCCTGTTCTCCTTCCCACATTTTCCACAATACATTTTTCATCCTCCCTCGTATTTTTTATTTTCTACAAAACCCATATATGAAAGCAATAAGCCAATGTATTCTTTACGATAAATTGAGTCAGTGATAAGAAAAGAATCACATACGCATGGACTGGTTTTATTTTCATGCATGTAATTTTCCCCCTGGTAACAAAATTCAATGTGCTAGAACTCATAAAACAACCAAAAACTGCAGTCACATATACAATGTTAGCATTATAATAGATACTCTTAATGAAATGTCCCTTTAGAAGTTCCTTAATTGCCCGGGTGCTTCCACATCCAAAACAAAAGTAACCTGTTTTTTTATAAAAATAGCATTCTGGGAAATAAGAAAATATGTCAATATGAATGATTCTTGTCGTAACAAAAAGTAAAATTACTATAGCTGAAACGCCTAACCCCAACACATACAGAATCATATTACAATCTATATGATTTCTTTTCTCTCTATTTATTTCTTTCACCTTCTCAAAATTTCGACTTTCAATCGTATTTTCATTATATAATCGTGTTTTTCGTGTGTCAAGTCGTATATTCGACTTTTAATCCGTTTATCGATCAATCTCTTTTCATATAATTGAAATATACTAATCAGAAGGGAATTAAACTTTGCAATTATGACTTTGGATTACAAAGAAATTGGAAAAAGAATAGCCAGACGACGAAAGAAATTAGGATTAAAGCAATCTGAAGTGGAGGAAAGAGCTGACCTTGGTTACAAGTACTTATCAAACATTGAACGAAGCATCTCTATACCTTCCGTGGAAGTCATTATGCGCCTTGCGGACGCATTAGACACTACACCAGATGATTTTTTAGTCGGTACTTATTCTCCGGAAAGAGACGAATGGAAAAATACCGCCGAATTACTCCGCCCACTCAACGATAAACAGCTTGCACTTGCCAGGAATTTCCTTCTTTGGCTTGCCGAACAAGATATGTAGAAAAGGAAAGACTTCTGATACAACCATCAAACTGACACATGTCAGACTGATAGTTGTATCAGAAGTCTTTCCTTTTCTAAATTTAGTCTACTGTCACAATTCTCATCATATTACTTGTAAAGCTTCTCTCTTTGCTTACATTTGTTGAAGGAATTCCAGCTGTGATAACTACAACATCTCCCGGCTCAACATACTGTTTTACCTGTGCCAGTTCGATCGCATTCTCACAGATATCTTCTGTTGTATCAACTTCAAGAGACTTCAGCGGTCTTACGCCCCAGTAAATAGACATTCTTCTCAGTGTTCTCTCGTTCGGAGTTACACCAAGGATTTCCTGTCTTGGTCTTAAGTTGGATACAACTCTTGAAGTTGCTCCTGATACAGACGGTGTGATGATACATTTTGCATTCAGGTTTGCTGCTGCCAGTACGGATGAATATCCGATTGCACTGGATATTCCGCCTCTTAAATGACCGTGCTCTTTCTCAAGCATGATATCATAATCAAGGTGTTTCTCTGTCTGCTCAATGATATGAACCATCATCTGAAGTGCCTCGAGTGGGTATTTACCCTGTGCTGTCTCTCCCGAGAGCATTACAGCATCTGTTCCGTCATATACAGCGTTCGCAACGTCTGTTACCTCAGCTCTTGTCGGACGTGGATTACGCATCATAGAATCAAGCATCTGTGTTGCTGTGATAACTGTCTTGAACTGATCGTTACATTTCTGGATCATCATCTTCTGAAGATATGGAAGTTCCTCTGCCGGTATCTCAACTCCGAGGTCTCCACGGGCAACCATGATACCATCTGCTGCACGGATGATCTCATCGATATTGCTGATTCCTTCTTCATTCTCAATCTTTGCGATGATCGGAATGTAAGGAGCTCCGAGAGACTTCAGATATGCCTTGATCTCAAGAATACACTCTGCATTTCTTACGAAAGATGCAGCAATAAAATCAATCCCCTGCTCTGCTCCGAATTTAATATCTTCTTTATCTTTCTCAGTGATTGCCGGAAGTCTTACCGGTACTCCCGGTACATTAACGCCCTTTTTCTCTCCGAGTTCACCACCGTTGATGATCTCACAATGAATTTCTTTGTCTGTTTTTCCGATTACTTTCAGTCCGATCAGACCATCATCGATCAAAATAATCTTTCCTTCACTTACATCTTCTGCAAGTCCCTTATATGTGATAGATACTTTATTCTCATCACCAACAATATCTTCTGTAGTAAGTGTAAAGGTCTTCCCTGTTTCAAGCTTAATCTTCTTTCCGTCTTTCAGAACACCTGTACGGATCTCTGGTCCCTTTGTATCCAGAAGAATAGCTGTCGTTGCATGCTCTTCCTCGCGAAGCTCTTTGAGCATATCCATACGACCCTTCTGCTCTTCGTGATCACCATGAGAGAAGTTGAAACGAGCTACATCCATGCCATTCTGGATGAGTTTTCTCATCAGTTCTCTATCATTTGTGTTTGGTCCCATCGTACATACTACTTTTGTTTTTTTCATACTAAGTCAATCTCTCCTTTAAAAAATATAACCATAAAGTTCCTATACACCTGGAGCGAAGCTGCACTGTATCACTTTCGGCTGCAACTCTGATCTGATACACTGCACTGCCATACCTCATCTCCGGTAAACTATGAAAAATATGCGTTACACAATTCTCATTTTCTACTTTACATGTTCATGTGTAAATAAATGATCCTGGCAATACTCATAGTTTCCATTACATTTTGAACAGAAACGGAACTCCAATGTCGGATCATCAAGTTCTGTACGTCCGCAGACTGCACAACGGTGTCTTGCCCCATTCGCATAAGTCATATGTGGTCTCGTCTGCTGTTTAAACTTTGCTTTTCTTGCCTGCTCTTTCGGACTGAAGCGCTTCATATTCCTGCTGGACAGGAAAAAGATAACAAAGTTCAATAAGGACGCCGCAATCGCAACTTTCGTTGCGAGACTTCCTGTAAAGAAATAATACAGTGCCATTGCTACATATACGAAAGCCATCCATTTCATCTTAATCGGTAAAATAAAATAGAGTAAAACTTCCATATCCGGATAGATGGAAGCAAATGCCAAAAAGATAGACATTGTAATGTAGTTCGTGCTGATCAATCCGATACTTGAAAGTGGAAGTTCAATTCCATAGATAAGATAAAACACACCATACAGTATGAATACTGCGATCACTGTAAAAAGTATTCCTGAAAAAATGTATACATTATAACGGAATGTTCCCCAGGTTCTCTCAAGTGCAGAACCAAGAGAATAGTACAATAATACTAGGAACAGTAAAGAAATCAAACTTCCTGTTGGTGGGATCAATACCCAGGAAATAATCCTCCAGATCTGTCCTCTTAAAATATATGCCGGTTCCAGTGTAAGCCATCCTAAAAGTCCCGGTGCCAAATAATAAATAGCGAAACCTATCACATACCCGGCCAGCAGATACACCGTAAGATTCGGTATTGCAAAACGACCTAATTTTTTTTCTAATTTATCAAGCCAGTTCAACTTGTATTCTCCTTCTATTTTCATTTTATATTACTGTCCACTACGTGTGGCCAGCACTCATCACATCTTTGTATAGCAGTAATTGTACAAGGGAAGACTTGTTTTGTCAAACGATTGTTTTTATATTAATACACTTTTAACAAGAATATGATATTTTCCTTTCCTTTCTACTTAGACATTTTGCCATATTGCAGCTCATTTCTTCACACTTACTACACTACAATGACCATTGTCTTTTTGAGAATCTTGTCGTATAATGTTATTTATTGCGAGCTAACAAACGCATTTAATAGGTAGTAACTCATATAAATTTGACAAATTAACTGAATTACAAAAGATTGGGGATATTAATTATGAACGCAAAAAATCTACATACTTTAGGAATCGACATTGGTTCCACAACAGTAAAAATTGCAATTCTTAATGATGAAAATGAAGTCCTCTTCTCTGATTATGAGCGCCATTTCGCCAATATCCAGGAGACGCTTTCCGATCTGCTCGGCCGTGCGCTTTATAAGCTTGGACCAATCCAGGTTTCTCCTGTCATCACAGGAAGCGGTGGTCTGACACTTGCCAAACATCTCGGTGTTCCATTTGTCCAGGAGGTAATTGCAGTCTCCACTGCACTACAGGATTACGCTCCTCAGACAGATGTAGCAATTGAGCTTGGTGGAGAAGATGCGAAGATCATTTATTTTGAGGGTGGAAATGTAGAACAGCGTATGAATGGTGTCTGTGCCGGTGGTACAGGTTCTTTCATTGACCAGATGGCATCTCTTCTTCAGACAGATGCTTCCGGTCTGAATGAATACGCTAAAAATTACAAAGCATTATACTCGATCGCTGCGCGCTGCGGTGTATTTGCCAAGACAGATATCCAGCCACTGATCAATGACGGTGCTGCTAAGGAAGACCTTGCCGCATCCATTTTCCAGGCTGTTGTGAATCAGACCATCAGTGGTCTTGCCTGTGGAAAACCGATCCGTGGTCATGTTGCATTTTTAGGAGGTCCGCTTCATTTCCTCTCAGAATTAAGAGAAGCATTCATCCGCACATTAAAACTGGATGATGAACATATTATCGCACCAAATCACTCACATTTGTTTGCTGCGATTGGTTCCGCACTGAATTCCAAAAAAGATACTCCGATGGAACTGCGTGATATGCAGAATCGTCTCGAAAATAAAATCCAAATGGATTTCGAAGTGGAACGTCTGGATCCACTGTTTGCAACAACTGCTGATTACGAGGAATTCATTTCCCGCCATACAAAGCATCAGGTGCCGGTAAAAGATCTTGCCTCATACAAAGGAAAAGCATTTCTTGGAATCGATGCCGGTTCAACAACTACAAAAGCGGCTCTCGTTGGTGAAGACGGAACACTTCTTTATTCCTTCTATCACAACAACGACGGGGATCCGCTTGGTACAACGATCACAGCGATCAAAGATATTTACGATCAACTCCCTGAGGGTGTAGAGATTGTTCATTCCTGTTCCACAGGATACGGCGAAGCACTGATCAAAGCTGCTCTGATGCTTGATGAAGGAGAAGTTGAGACTGTTTCTCATTATTATGCAGCATCCTTCTTTGAGCCGGATGTAGACTGTATTCTGGACATTGGCGGTCAGGATATGAAATGTATCAAAATCAAAAATCAGACTGTCGACAGTGTTCAGCTGAACGAAGCCTGCTCTTCCGGATGCGGTTCTTTCATTGAGACATTTGCAAAATCTCTGAATTATTCTGTAGAGGATTTTGCTCACGAAGCACTTTATGCACAGAACCCGATCGATCTCGGAACACGCTGTACAGTATTTATGAACTCCAAAGTAAAACAGGCCCAGAAAGAGGGTGCCTCTGTTGCTGATATTTCAGCCGGACTTGCTTATTCTGTTATCAAGAATGCCCTGTTCAAGGTAATCAAAGTATCTGATGCATCCGAACTTGGAAATCATATTGTTGTTCAGGGAGGTACCTTCTATAATAATGCAGTTCTTCGAAGCTTTGAGAAAATCGCGAACTGTGAAGCGATCCGCCCGGACATTGCCGGAATCATGGGGGCATTTGGTGCAGCTCTGATTGCCCGAGAACGTTATGTTGACTGCGAAGGCACAACAATGCTTTCCATTGATGACATCCGTTCCCTTGAATACTCCACAACAATGACAAAATGTCGTGGATGTACAAACAACTGCCGTCTGACGATCAACCATTTCAGTGGTGGACGTAAATTCATCACAGGAAATCGCTGTGAGCGCGGACTTGGAAAAGAGAAATCAAAAAATCAGATGCCAAATTTATTTGAATATAAATTGCATCGCTATTTTGATTATGAACCGCTTTCCGAAGAAGAGGCAAAACACGGTTCAATCGGTATTCCTCGTGTGCTGAATATGTATGAGAACTATCCGTTCTGGTTTACATTCTTTACAAAACTTGGATTCCGTGTCGTTCTGTCACCGGCTTCCACAAGAAAGATCTACGAACTTGGTATTGAATCTATTCCTAGTGAATCCGAGTGTTATCCGGCGAAACTGGCGCACGGACATGTACAGTGGTTGATCAATCAGGGAGTGAAACACATTTTCTATCCTTCAATCCCGTATGAGCGGAAAGAGTTTGCTGATTCTGATAATCACTACAACTGTCCGATCGTTACTTCTTATCCGGAAAACATCAAGAATAACATGGACCCGATTGTCAACGGAGAAGTTGATTTTATCCATCCATTCTTGAATTTTGAAAGTGAAGAGACGATTTCTTATCGTCTTGTAGAAGAATTAAGTAAGAAGTTCTCTCTTTCCGAAAGCGAAATCAAGTCAGCAGTCCATGACGCATGGAATGAACTTGCTGCCTGTCGTCAGGATATGAGAAATAAAGGGGAAGAAACAATCCGTTTCTTAAATGAAACAGGAAACCGCGGTATCGTACTTGCCGGCCGTCCATACCATATTGACCCGGAGGTAAATCATGGTCTTCCTGAATTGATTACATCCTACAATATTGCAGTACTTACAGAAGACTCTGTCTCTCATTTGAATCCGGCAGAGCACCCTCTGAATGTTATGGATCAGTGGATGTACCACTCCAGACTGTATGCTGCCGCAAATTATGTAAAGACAACGGAGAATCTTGATCTGATTCAGCTCAACTCCTTCGGATGTGGACTGGATGCTGTTACAACAGATCAGGTTGCTGAGATCCTTACAAATTCAGATAAGATCTACACAACTTTGAAGATTGATGAAGTAAATAATCTTGGAGCTGCAAGAATCCGTGTACGCTCTCTTCTCGCCGCAATCCGTGTGCGTGAAAAGAAACAGGAAAAACGTACCATTCGTCCGGCTTCTATCGAAAAGATTACATTTACAAAAGAAATGCGTAAGGATTATACAATTCTCTGTCCGCAGATGTCTCCGGTTCATTTTGAACTGCTTGAGCCTGCTTTCCGCGCTGCCGGATACAACATCGATGTTCTTCCTAACGATAACAAACAGGCTGTCGATATGGGATTAAAATATGTAAATAACGATGCCTGCTACCCTTCTCTGATCGTTGTCGGTCAGATCATGGATGCACTGTTATCCGGAAAATATGACTTAAATCATACAGCTGTTATTATCACACAGACTGGTGGTGGCTGCCGTGCTTCGAACTATATCGGATTTATCCGTCGTGCACTTAAGAAAGCCGGCATGGAGCATATTCCGGTTATCTCACTTAACTTAAGTGGACTGGAAGATAATCCTGGATTCAAGCTTTCTCCTGCACTGGTTCTCCGCGGAATCTACGCAGCAGTATTCGGAGATATCTTTATGAAATGTATTTACCGTATGCGTCCTTATGAGGCCGTACCGGGAACTACAGATAAGATTCACCGCAAATGGGTTGAAGTTGTTAAGAAGTTTGTGTCCGAAGGATATCCGTCCCGTAAGAGATTTAAGAAGCTTTGTAAAGATATCATCAATGATTTTGATAATATAGAAACACTCGACATTAAGAAACCTCGTGTTGGAATCGTTGGAGAAATCCTTGTTAAATTCCTTCCGGCTGCCAACAATCATCTGGCAGAGCTTCTGGAAAGTGAAGGCGCCGAAGCAGTTGTTCCGGATCTTCTCGACTTCCTGCTCTACTGCTTCTACAATCAGAACTTCAAAGTTTCCCATCTGGGAATGAAGAAGACCAAAGCAACAGCAGGAAATCTTGGAATCAAAGCTCTGGAATGGTTCCGTGCTCCGGCTTCCGAAGCATTTGCAGAAAGTAAACACTTTGATCCGCCGGCTCATATTGAAGATCTTGCAAAAATGGCTTCAGAGATCGTATCTCTCGGAAACCAGACCGGTGAAGGATGGTTCCTGACCGGTGAGATGCTCGAACTCATTCACAGCGGTGCCGGAAATATTGTCTGCACCCAGCCATTCGCCTGCCTGCCAAACCATGTTGTAGGTAAGGGAGTTATCAAAGAACTCCGCCGCAGACACCCTGAATCCAACATCGTAGCAATCGACTTTGATCCGGGCGCAAGTGAAGTAAATCAGTTGAATCGTATTAAACTGATGCTGTCGACAGCGTTTAAAAATCTGGAGAAATAAAGATTTGACGTAGGGATTCTTTTTCGAGTCCGGACGAAAACAGAGAATATGATTTTAGATAGTTGATTGTTAGAAGATGGGTATAGGAACGCCGACTCAGGGTTACGCATACTGTTCATACTAAGAAAAACAATAGCTGCTAAAAGCAAAGAAAGGATTGACAAACTCGCTGCCGCTCAGACAGCTGTCAATCCTTTCTTTGACGCAGTCTATTGTTTTTCAAGTATGAGCAAGCATGCTCCACATTCGTCTGCGTCCCTATACCCACCTTCTAACATAAAGCTCCTCGAAGCTCATATTTTCTGTTTTCTGTTTATTAAAAAATCGATTCCAACGCTAAATTTTATTAGGTGCAAAAACCTTTGAGATATGGATATCATTCTATAGAATTTCCGTTGCGCCTACCTCTCAAGTAGAGTTCTTCTTTCGAGGAAGTAGAAATCTGATATCGCTGAAAACTTACCGATAGACAGACATCAAGGGTTTGATTCAGGTGACTGTTCTGTGTGCTTGGAAAAACTTAAAAAACGAAAGATTACGTTGAAGCAATGCGAGGCAGCTGTCTGAAGCGGCAGCGAGTTTGCCGAGCATTGCTTTGTTTTTAGTAATCTCTCGTTTTTCTTAGTCTTTCCTGTATACAGAACCCGGAGCCTGCATCAAACCCTCGATGTCTGTCTATTCGAATAAACTTTATATACGATATCTGATTTCGTCCGAACTCGAAAAAGAATCCCTACAATAAATCTTTATTTACGATACAAGTAAAGGATTCCCCCGAAAAGGCCCAGGAAAATTCCTGCGTATCCTCCTGCACAGAGGATATCTGCCAGACTCTGTATCAGATCTATCCTGATTGCAGAACATACTCCTAATCCAAACAGTGTTCCTATGATTGTCCATCCTACAATTAAAATTGGCAGATATACTGCAAGTGCATGATCTGCATCTATATAATGATTTACAAAACTCCAAAGTTTTCCATACATAAAAATTACCCTCTTTCTACTAAAAATGTCTAAGTGTTTTTCCTTTTGACAATTCTTAGTATAGAGGGTTTTTGTAAAGTCTCATTTTCTTCCAATGCTAAATCTATGTAAAATAAATCAAACTATTGTTAAATCGATTTACTTTATTCTATTTCCAGAACCAGTTCGGCTACTTCCTGTGGTGTTGTTGCCAGAGCATCTGCACCTGCCTCTGAGAGTTCTTTTAAGTCTCCGTATCCATACAGAACACCGATCACTTTCAGCCCTTCCGCATGGCCTCCTAGTATGTCATAAGAACGATCTCCGACCATTACGATTTTATCCAGTTCTTTCTCTTCGCACTGTTCCAAGACATAACGGATAACATCTTGTTTTTCTGTACGTGTCTCATCCATACATGCCCCGCCGATCACATCAAAATATTGAGCCAGTCCAAAGTGATCTGCGATGATTTTAGCAAATTTTTCCGGCTTGGATGTCGCCATCGCAATCTTGATTCCCGCTTGTTTCAATGTCTTGAGCATCTCTTCTACGCCATCATACACACTGTTTTCAAAAATACCTGTCACTGTGAAATATTCTCGATAAAGAGTAACCATCTCTGCTGCTTTTTCTTCATCAATTCCACAGTGTTCCATAAACTGACCCTTCAGCGGTGGTCCAATAAATTTACGTAATTCATCTACGTCAGGTGTCGGTTCTCCCACCTTCTCCAGCGCATATTTTACAGAATTCATAATTCCCGGACCTGAATCTGTGAGTGTTCCGTCCAGATCAAACAGTACAGTTGTTATTTTCATTTCCAATTCCTCACTCTATTAAAATTTTCTAATCTGATCTTCCTCTTCACTTTCTGTTTTAATCACTTTACGAATCACCACATAATAGCCAAAATTATCGTTCACTTTAATATAGACTCTCTCGCCTTCTTTATGTCCGAGCAGGGCTTTTCCGATTGGTGATTCTATACTGACCAATCCATTCAAAGAGCTTCCTCTTACAGATGTCACTATACGATATGTTTCGACTTCATCATCATCTTCGCAATAAAGTTCTACGGTATTATTCAGGCCAATCTCATCCTCTTTCGAATGATCTTCCACAATCTCAGCTGTCTTGAGCATTCTTTCCAGATAACGAATACGACTTTCGTTCTGATTCTTCGCTTTTTTCGCTGCGTGATATTCGAAGTTCTCACTCAAGTCTCCATGAGATCTTGCTTCTTTCACTGCTTCGATCAATTCTTTACGTTCTACTAATTTTCGATGCTCAATCTCTGTCTGAATCTTTTCTACATCATTTTTTGTCAATCTTTCACGCATGACTTTTCCTTTCCTCTCTGAACTATAGTTACTGTTCACACGATGTGCGACCAGCAACGCATCTCGCCATTTTAAATCGCCTTTGGCGATGGGGCGAGATGCATTCAAGTCAAAACACGCATCCTCCGTGTCAATCAGCGGAGTGATTGACACGGGAGTGAACAGTAACGAGCCATAGAAATTACTGTGTACAACTACTTTGAACAGTAATCTATAGGGAAAAGGAAAGCTATCAATTACGATAAACTAAAACAAGCACTGTTGTTATCGCAGTCAATAGCTTTCCCTTTTCACTTCTATCTTAATCCACGCAATTTTCTTCTAGATTCTTTTCTCTTGAAAGAATCATTCAAGTTGCCTGAATCCAAATTCAACACTTATGAATTATTTCACTAACAGAGATTTTCCTGTCATCTCAGCCGGCTGCTGCATTCCCATCAGCTCGATCAGTGTCGGAGCGATGTCTGCCAGGCATCCGCCTTCTCTTAATTTGTAAGCCGGATCAGCATTTACAAGGATAAACGGTACCGGATTTGTTGTATGAGCTGTGAATGGCTCACCTGTCTCCTCGTCGATCAGCTGCTCTGCATTTCCGTGGTCAGCGCAGATGAACATCTGTCCGTCTACTTCTTTCAGAGCCTCTACAGCCTTTCCTACACACTCGTCAACTGCTTCTACAGCCTTGATCGCAGCTTCCTGAACACCTGTATGTCCTACCATGTCAGGGTTTGCAAAGTTGATCACGATCACATCATAGTTCTCAGACTTGACCGCTCCAACAAGCTTGTCACATACTTCGTAAGCGCTCATCTCCGGTTTCAGGTCATAAGTAGCAACCTTAGGGGATTTCACAAGGATTCTGTCCTCTCCCTCATTCGGCTCTTCTACTCCACCATTGAAGAAGAATGTTACGTGAGCATATTTCTCTGTCTCTGCAATACGAGCCTGTTTCAGTCCGTTATCTGCAAGGAACTGTCCAAATGTATTCGTAATAGATTCTTTTACGAATGCAACCATCTTATTCTCGATTGTCGCATCATACTCTGTGAAGCATACGAATGTAGTCTTCACTCTGTCTCCTCTTTCAAATCCGTCAAAACTGTCATCACAGAATGTTCTTGTGAGCTCTCTTGCTCTGTCAGGACGGAAGTTGAAGAATACAACAGAATCATTTTCTTTAATTGTTGCTGTTGCAGCACCGTCTTTTGTTACAACAAATGGTACTACGAACTCGTCTGTTACATCTTCATCGTAGGAAGCCTGGATTCCTGCTGTTGCGGATTCTGCTGTATTGCCTTCTCCTGCAACTAATGCTTTGTAAGCTTTCTCCACACGATCCCAACGGTTATCACGATCCATTGCATAGTAACGTCCGGATACAGATGCAACTTCACCTACACCAATCTCTTTCATCTTTGCTTCAAGCTGCTCTACATACTCTTTACCTGATGCCGGTGGTGTATCACGGCCGTCAAGGAAACAATGAACATATACTTTCTCGATTCCCTGTCTCTTGGCGAGCTCAAGAATTCCATAAATATGAGTAATATGACTATGAACTCCTCCGTCAGATACAAGTCCCATCAGGTGAAGTGCAGAATCATTCTTCTTTACATTCTCACAAGCTGCAAGAAGAGCTTTGTTCTCAAAGAATTCTCCGTCTTCGATAGACTTTGTGATCTTTGTAAGTTCCTGATAAATGATACGTCCGGCACCCATATTCATATGTCCTACTTCTGAGTTACCCATCTGTCCATCCGGAAGACCTACAGAAAGTCCACTTGCATTTCCTTTTACAAACGGATACTCTGCCATCAGTTTATCCATAACAGGAGTATTCGCAAGTGCTACTGCATTACCCTCTGTCTTATCTCTTAATCCATATCCATCTAAAATCATCAATACGGTTGGTTTTTTGCTCATCTCAATATCTCCTTTGCATTAAGATTGTCTATTTTTTAACTCTACGCTTTATTGTACTAGTTTTAGCACAATTTTGCAAGTCAGAGCTCTGGTCAAATATATCCGAAAATAAGCAGATTTTCGCCTGAATTCATGTAAAAATCACTACATTAAAAATCTTATAATGTCGGAAGCAATTCTTTCATCAGCTTTACACCATGAACGATCGCCTGTTTCTCAAATGTAGGATAATCCACCTGTGCACTTCCATCTGCCTTATCTGAGATTGCACGAATGATCACACATGGAACATGATTCAAATGTGCACCGTGAGCAATTGCTGCTCCTTCCATCTCAGCACATTTCGCACCAAAATTATTAACAATACGTTCTTTTACTTCTTTTTCAGAAATAAACTGGTCTCCGCTTGCAACTCTACCTGTAAATGTACGAATATCTGAATTCGCCTTTTTATTTGCTTCCACTGCTTTTCTCACAAGTTCTTTATCTGCCGGAAATGCAAATACATCCATACGCGGCACCTGTCCGACAGGATCTCCCAATGCACTGACATCCATATCATGTTCTACTGCATCTGTAGATACAACAATATCTCCGATATTGATCTCTGCATCCAGAGAACCGGCTACACCTGTATTGATCAGCTGATCCACCTGATAAAAGTCTGCAAGGATCTGTGTACAGATTCCCGCGTTCACTTTACCGATCCCGCTCTGTACAACAACTGCTTCTTTTCCATAAAGCTGACCTTTATAAAATTTCATGGATGCCTTTTCCTGCATCTCGCATTCTGTCATATCCTCGATCAGCTCACGGACTTCTTCTTCCATCGCTCCGATAATTCCTACCATAGCTTCTTAATCTCCTATCTTTTATATTCCCTTTTCTTAATTGCTTTATTTTCTTCATTAAGCTGTTACATTATTTTATCAATCTCCTCTATGATACACTCAAATGATTTTCAAAGTCAAGAAAAAAGGCCATCCTGTCAGAATTGCTATCTATATTGCTACTGTCTGCACTACCTGTGCCCGGCAATATAAATATCTTTCTGACCAGATGACCTTTCTTAATTATCTGTTATAATGAAACAGCCTTAGATCTTATTATTTGTAGTTAACGATCTTTCCGAAGTCAGCCTTAAGGGAAGCTCCACCTACAAGACCTCCATCGATGTCAGCCTGTGCAAACAGTTCTGGAGCTGTAGCTGCGTTTACAGATCCGCCGTACTGGATACGGATTGCTTCTGCTGTAGCTTCATCATATACTTCAGCGATGCAAGCACGGATTCCTGCACAAACTTCTTCAGCCTGCTCTGTTGTAGCTGTCTTTCCTGTTCCGATTGCCCAGATTGGCTCGTAAGCGATAACTGCTGTCTTAGCCTGATCTGCTGTAACACCCTGGAATCCAACCTTAACCTGCTGACGGATGAAGTCCATTGTTACGCCCTGCTCTCTCTGCTCAAGAGTCTCTCCACAGCACATGATTGGTGTAATACCATGCTCAAATGCTTTGAGGACTTTCTTGTTAACGTCTTCATTTGTCTCACCGAAGTAATCTCTTCTCTCTGAATGTCCGAGAACAACATATTTAACACCTGCATCTACAAGCATGTTCGGAGAAATCTCACCTGTGTAAGCTCCACTCTCCTCGAAATACATGTTCTCAGCTCCAACCTGGATGTTTGTTCCTTTTGCAGCCTCTACAACTGGTACGATATCGATAGCCGGTACGCAGAATACTACGTCTACTTCTTCGTTAGCTACGAGTGGTTTTAACTCTTCTACAAGTGCAACTGCCTCGCTTGGAGTTTTGTTCATTTTCCAGTTTCCTGCAATAATTTTCTTTCTTGCCATTGTTCTTATCTCCTTGAATTTTATATTCAGAACCCGTGTAAAATTTAACAACACGAGTTTCTTCTGATCTGTAATTACAGATTCTTATTATTTATCGTTAGCTGCCGCTACTCCCGGAAGTTCTTTTCCTTCGAGGAATTCAAGAGAAGCTCCACCACCTGTAGAGATATGTGTCATCTTGTCACCATATCCAAGCTGGTTAACAGCTGCTGCAGAATCTCCACCACCGATGATTGTTACAGCATCTGTGTTGGCAAGTGCTTCTGCTACTGCCTTTGTTCCTTCAGCGAATTTCGGCATCTCGAAGCATCCCATTGGTCCGTTCCATACAACTGTCTTCGCAGATTTAACAGCATCAGCGAACATCTCAGCTGTCTTAGGTCCGATATCAAGACCCATCCATCCGTCCGGGATCTCGTTCTGAGCTACAACTTTTGTATTTGCATCGTTAGAGAAAGCATCTGCTGCAACAGCATCTACTGGAAGAAGAAGTTTAACACCTTTCTCCTCTGCTTTCTTAACCATGTCAAGTGCATACTGTAAGTAATCTTCCTCAAGAAGGGAATTTCCTACATTACCGCCCTGAGCTTTTGTAAATGTATAGCACATTCCGCCACCAATGATCAGTGTGTCAACTTTGTCAAGAAGGTTGTTGATTACAGAAATCTTGCTGGAAACTTTGGATCCACCAAGGATAGCAACAAATGGTCTCTCCGGATTCTCTACTGCATTTCCAAGGAAATCGATTTCTTTCTGCATTAAGTATCCAACAACAGCTGTGTCAACGAACTGTGTAACACCTACGTTAGAGCAGTGTGCTCTGTGGGCTGTTCCGAATGCATCGTTTACAAATACATCACAAAGAGATGCAAGATCTTTGCTGAATGCTTCACCATTCTTTGTCTCTTCTGCTCTGTAACGTGTATTTTCAAGAAGGATAACATCTCCATCTTTCATAGCTTCAACAGCTGCTTTTGCGTTTGGTCCAACTACTTCCGGATCAGCTGCAAATTTAACTTCCTGTCTAAGGAGCTCGGAAAGTCTTACTGCTACTGGTGCAAGTGAAAGCTCCGGCTTTGGCTCTCCCTTCGGTTTTCCAAGGTGGGAACAAAGGATTACTTTTCCTCCATCAGCGATCAGCTTCTTGATTGTAGGAAGAGCTGCCACGATACGATTCTCATCTGTGATTTTTCCATCCTGAAGCGGTACATTGAAGTCACATCTTACAAGAACTCTTTTTCCTTTTACATTGATATCATCTACGGATTTTTTATTAAGTGCTGCCATTTTTCATAGCCTCCTGTATTTCTATTTCCTGTCACTTTCACGTGCAGAATCTGTTCTGCACAAAGAAAATGGGGTCCGGTCCTACAATAAGACCGGACCCCATTGTGAGTCAATAATTCAGATAAATCTCTGAGATTCTAATTTCTCAAAAAGAATTAAGCCTCAAGAAGTTTTCCAAAGTATTTGATTGTTCTTACCATCTGGCTTGTGTAAGAGTTCTCGTTGTCATACCATGAAACAACCTGAACCTCTGTTGTACCATCGCCAACTGGAAGAGCCATTGTCTGAGTAGCATCAAACAGTGAACCATATCTCATTCCTACGATATCGCTAGATACGATCTGATCTGTGTTGTATCCGAAGGACTCGTTGGAAGCAGCCTTCATAGCCTCGTTGATCTGATCAACTGTAACTTCTCCGTCAACTACTGCTGTAAGGATTGTTGTAGAACCTGTTGGTGTAGGAACACGCTGAGCAGATCCGATAAGTTTTCCGTTCAGTTCTGGGATAACAAGACCGATTGC